>Ga0315915_1009421_pt1 | contig 11105 bp, 3 predicted proteins | sample MpolbnodulesMG_FD_207738 | JGI IMG/M metagenome (GOLD analysis project Ga0315915, IMG submission 207738) | Medicago polymorpha root nodule microbial communities from Los Angeles, California, United States - branched nodules | ecosystem: Host-associated > Plants > Roots > Nodule | place: USA... | reverse complement strand
TTCAAAAAAATTAATCGATATATTAGAATAAACAAGGGAGATAACCAAGGATATATTAGAAACAAAAAAAAAAAAAAAAGATGGTGAGATTAAGCGAAGAGAAAAACTGTTTTCAATATATTTATGTCATAATATTTTTTATTAGGATAAAACTTAGGTACAATTCCTTATGTGCTTTTCGTATGGTTCTTAACAAAAAATACAACTTTTTTGGAGATAACAAATTTTGAGAGAATTATGAATTTATGGAAATCATGATAAATTTAGTTAAGAACCATGCGAAAAACACCTAAGGAATTGTACCTAAGTTTTTTTCCTTTTTATTATTATTACGTAATTGCAAATTGACCATGAAATTAACCAAATTAGTGAGTTTAAGAGTCTAACTGAGAGTATTTTAGGCAAAATGGGGGACTTCAGGTTTGTTATATTAGTAGCATATTATTTTTTTATAAGACTATTTAGATAACAAATTTTCAGTTCACCTAACAATGATTTGTGATTCAAACAAATCTCAACAAATTCATATAACAAATTATTATATTCAAGTAACAACTAATTATTTAGATAATAATGATTTGAATACAAATTTTGTTATCGAAATTAAAGGTTTAGATTGCTACATCAGTTTTTTTTATATTTAATTTTAGATCAATAATTTAATTTTAGATCAATAATAATTTAGTTGTAGTTGACCATTAAACCTTCAAAATTAAGAATATTATAAATTTGGCCGAGGTTAATTAAAAATATTAGCTATTGACTTTAAATATATTATATTGTAGTAGATTATGAAGATCATTTTGCAAAAATGAAGATGGCTTTTTTTTTTTAAAGATGGCTCAAAGTTGTTCATTCGTTGTTGTTGTATGCATATATTTAAAATAAAATAAATATGAAATATAATGTGGTTAAGTATTTTTGTTTTTGAATAAAAAGTGAAAAGAAAATAAAGAAAAAGTGTAGACATCTCGACTATGTTGACACCTCCAATGCTGAAAAACTCTTAAACCGAGAGAATCACATCCGTGGCGACAATGTTCCAGAAAAATTGATAGAAATGACTCCAAACCTCTTTTTACCCGGGAGCTCCATCTGCATTCAAATCAAAAACAACATTTTTTTTACTTCCTCCACCAACAGAATGGTAGTCAAAAAATTATTATCAACCTCAGATACAATATTAGGAATTACCTCCGCTATCATGGAATTTGGAGTGCAAGCATTCTGACCTTCAAAAATATTACGAAAATAATCTAGAACATGATTCTCAACATAGTCGGGTCACTAGCAGGGTCGTATCTGAGGCAGGGCGACCGCTCTATGCCTCAAAAAATAAGTACGAAATTAAGGTCTTCAATTTTTTTTAAGGGTCTATTAGGCCCTAAAAGAAGTTACTTAATTTTTTGTATCAAGTTTGATGTTTTGAGAATTGCTCTTTTCCCATTTGTTTCTGCTCATTCCCATGCTACGTGAGTTAACTCACGTTCTGCTCACTCCCGTGCTACGTGAGTTAACTCATATTCGGCTTTTTATTTTATTAGTTAGGTTAAGATCCAAATTGTAGGTTCGCTCTAGACCACCAAAATCTCAGAAACGATCCTGGTTACTAGAACATCATTTCCATCTTGCAGCATCATTTTCGTCTCGCATCATTAAAGTCGGGGTCACTAGAACATCAAATCGGTCTTTAACTACCTTGAGGAAAAGGATATTTATTATTTTCTTACTTCTTCTAAACAAAATAAAAAAAACATATAGACTTGTAACAAAACCTAAACATCTATTCTTCTTTTTTTATGAAATAAACATCACTTATTTGACGAATTTGATTCCTTTTATAAATTATTAGCTCTTGTGCAATAAAAAGAAAGAGGGGGGACGGGGGACAGAAAATGCTGTTCCTTAAATTTAGCTTTGCCTGAAATAAGGGAGAAAGAGCCTGTGATGTGCCATCCTTTTCTTGCTTTAAGATAGGTGACAAAGAAAATGACCAAACAATTAAACATTTTAATTAGTCAGTATAGTCACATTGTGCATTTCAAAGGGTGCATAACAGAATTAGTTTGTTCATAATTAAACAAAGAGTTAAGCCTTAACACAACATGAAAGGGCATTGTATCTATAATAAGTGACATACTCTTGATATATTTCTTGCTTCAAAACAAGTCAAATGCCTCTATTCGCTGATTAAATATGCTAATTTGATTTGCTAGATCTTTACCAAATTCAAAATGACCAAGTGTATTTTTTTATTTATATAAATAATGATCAAGTGTATTATTTTTTTGTTATAAAAAAGACCAAATGTGTATCCCATCTTTTGCATGTGATGTGTACACGCCACGTGTAAAACCTACGATTACATAGAGTTGTTTGTTCCCCTGATTCCATAACACCCCTACAATAATTATGAAAATGTATATGATATAAGAAATACAAAAAGGGTCTTGTTAACGAGTGTCTTAAGGGTATTCTTTAAGGTTTTTCAATTAAGAAATTATTCCTTAAAAAAGTTTAACACTTCAATTTCCAATGATTAGGGGATAATGATCTTTCTTTTTCGTTCACCTCATTCGAGTTAAATTAGCTCATTCAAATTAATACTAAAAAGAATTGAACCTGAAACATCGAAAAAGAATACACTCCAAATTTTAAGCTAATACCATCGGACCAACTCAAGTGGATTGTACACCCTTTTACAATTAAAGTCGTACTATAATTGCATTCATTCTGATCGATAATTTAATTTGTTCATTCCCAAATCTAAGGTCTTTTTTGTGGTGGTCGAGATTCGAATCCCGGACATTTGCATATATTATGCATTGTTCATACCAACTGAGCTAAGATCACGAGGACTCCAAATCTAAGTTCTATGATAACATGACTCTTGAGTAAGATAAACAAAAGAGGAATCTTATTTGGTGTGTTAACTAGAAGTATCATTTAACTAATTTTATTCTATTTAGAGCATTTTTTTTTACGGTTTTATTTTCCATAAAAAATAACTTTTCGAAAACAAAATTGTTATTTTTAGAATTTTTTATCCATTTATTACAGTTTTTAAAAATGATAATATAGATAAAAACGAAAAATTATTTTCAATGAGAAGTTGTTTTATTTTTAAAAAATATATTTTTATAACTACTTTTTTTTAATTAAGAAAATAATTTTATTAATAGCAAACAAATAATAAATAAAGATATAACTGATTTGATTGATTATATCAAAAAAGTTAAACAGGTTTACTAGTTTTTTTTCTGTGCTGACGGTTTAACTATTATTTTTCACTAATCCATTTGGGGTTGGTGAAGTGGTTGGCTTGGAATCTTGGAGTTTGCTCCTCCAAAGGTTTCAAGTTCAATTTCCTCTGGTGCCAATTTCGGTGGGTTAACTCCATACAGAGCTTGATCTACCTTTAAACGGGGCCCCCACAAGTGACCGGTGGGATTGGTCCCCTCGAATTAGTCGATTTTTGGATCGGATACCGAGTTTTAAAAAAAAACTATTATTTTTCACTAGTGTTCCGTATTCGTATGTCCGTTTTTTTAATGCGCTAACAGCTCATGTAAATTACAAACAATATTTTTTTTTTATAAAATTTTGATTTTAATCAAAACTATATGTATAGATATTTGTGACTTTTAAATAGTAGCAACAACAATATAACAAATATAATAAAAAAATTTATCTTTTTTAATAACAACAATATAACATTCATTCCTTCAAAAAAACAGTATAACATTCATAAAAGGTATAACTAGAATAATTAAAAATTCAAACCAAAAAATCTTGCATTCTCTTTATATATTATTATAGATATGTGTATAATTATTTAGTTTTGATTAATTTTAAATCTATTAGGCCATTTGTAATCTAATATGATGCAACACCTTTTTTTTTTCTTTCCTTAAGTTGTATAATGGCTAGATTTACACATTTTAAATATGGAGAAATGAAAAATGTGAGGTTAGAATCTCGTGCCTAGAAATAATATCTCTAATAGTTTTCAACTTAACCACACTTACATAACTACTTTCATCACACTTGTCTTCATAGTAAAAAAATAATATTTAAATGAGTGTCTTGAATGCATATAAAATATAATTTTACTTTATAAGTCGAATTTTATGCTAAATCATTGTAATCAGGACCTTTGATCCGAATATGTGCCTCAAGGTATCTTCAAGACTTGATGTTTGTTTTTGTTATATATTAATCCTCAAATCAGTTGTAGAATATTCATTTTTCTTTTTTATATTGTACTTAATGGCCTTTCAAATGGGTGATGGGAAAGTACTGCTTAAGTTGAAGGAATTTTTTTTATCGGATAACAGTAAGATAGATGATGTTGTAAGGAACAGGGTATTGATGGTGAAGAACCAACACGAACATACGGTAAGCATAGCAAAAATGAGGATGTTGTGTTTGATGTGTGGTAAGACTAGATGAGATAGAACTAGAAATGACGACAGTAGAGAGAAAGTTGGGGTACGTGGCACCTATAGTAGAAAAGTTGCAATTGGTATAAACTTGACTTAGGTGGTTTGAACATGTAGAGAGAAGTCATGTAGATTATGTAGTTAGGAAAATAGATATAGGCGTAAGAGTAGACTTAGAAAAACTATAAGAGAAACTATTATGAAGGATCACGAGATAAATAAGTTGGAGAAAAACATGATTTTTGATAGAACACCGTAATATCGTTTGATTCATGTAGCTGACATAACTCAGTAGGATAAAACTTGATTGTTATTGTTGTGGTCTTTCAAATGGACAACTTCAAAAATTGAACTCAATTTTGTTTTTGAGAAAAATCATGTGACACCATATTGACTACTTTGCAAGTTAATTTTATGAATTTACGGTTATTTCCAACTCAAATTCTAAAAGAATTGTATAGTAGTAGGCCACTCAATATTAATTTTTGAGAAATGATATTTGTGCAACCAACTTATGACAACTTTTTTATAATTCTCTTTCTCATACTAACATTGTATTCTTATTTTCTTTAGATCAATAAAAAGAGAGAAAAAGAAGTAATCACAAAACTTATCTCAAATAATTGTTCAAAATTTACTACTCTATGAAAATAAAAATGTAAAGGTCATTCATAATAGTGTCTAGTGTCTACACTGTTTTAATAAATTCTTTGCATTTCTAATAATTAAGATGATTATTCTCTTGTACACTACAAAGAGAAATGGACAAAATTGATACTTAATCATCGTACCGCCCAATGGTCTGGCAGAGGATAAAACTTTGGAAATGTCTCCTTCCTCTGTAGCCCCACTTTTTTTTCCTTTTTATTTGCTTTTTTCTTTTTCATTTGGCTGTTTGATTGATTTTTTTCTTTTATAATTGGTTTATTTAATATTGTTTCAAAGAACTTAATAGTAAAATTCATAAATTAAACTGAATTTACAAAAGGGTTTGATTTTTTTTTCAATCGCATTCAAACCATAACCAATTAATTAATTGTATGCACATGTATAGTGTGATTCCTCACCTTAGAAATTGTGCGATTATTGCTTCCCTCGTCATCCTTATCTTTTGTAGTACTATATATGATGATGATAATTATAATTATAATTATAATTCTTAGACTATCATTATCTTGTCACATGAAATTATAAGGTTATGGTTATTTTGAGTAAAACTTACTCCTCGAATTTTAAAACAGGAATATAGGCAAGAGAGATAGCATGACAATTGAAGCTAGCTAGCCCAGTCAAAATTATTAAAAGGGGGGATAAAAGGTTGAATATCATTATCAAAGTTCAGAGAGGGTGGACATAAACATAAAAATAGGAATCTTTTTTACCCATTTCCCCACAAATATTACTATACCCTATGTTTAGGTGAAATAATAAAAGTAAAACAAGCCTAGTAAAGAAAACGCACACTCATGTATCTAGGTGTCATCAACTAGTGTTGTGTCTTTTTTTTCTGTTTGTTTATTTGTCATAACACAAAATGAAAGACAAAGAATGTGGCAAACCAATCAACTACAATTCCATTATCATTGGTATTTGGTTGCTTAGACAGACCTTGATCAACATTTTGGAAACATGGTCAGAACCTCTCCTCTCCCCAATGAGCATATAACCATATAGGTTGGCAGTAGAGACAACAATGGGATGGGTTTGAACAAACTTGGATAGTCTGCTTACAACAGAAAAAAAGGAGAGTGAAAAGATACCCAAGATGTTGAGAAAATGGAAATATGACAATTGTGTTCTTCGTTTGGATCATCAATGTGTTTGGCAAAATAAAGTGTAAATTTTGTAAAAAACTAAAAAGTAACTTAATTGATTTCAGACAAGGGATTAGGGGTGCGTTTGTTTCAACTTTATAAAAAATAGATTTTACGTTATGAGAATCTAGAGGTTTTTTTTTAGAGATTTTTAAAAAAAATCCAAAACAATTTCTATTTGTTTACTAACGTAAAAATTAATTTTGTAAGATTTGAAGTTCTTACACGTAAGTTCTGACCATAAGTCTAAGCATGCACAAATGAAGAAGAAAATTAAGAAATAAGAGTGACCAAAGCAATAACAATTCTTAGAGTTTTTAAGTTTGAATAGCATCTCCTTAACTAATTTCACAGACGAAGATTGATGTGCTTTAAAATAGAAAAAAAATGTAGGAGATGCATAAGAATGATTGCCAGAGAGAATCCAAGTTTAGTTTGAATAGGTGATAAACTATGAAGTACGGACACTCTTTAGACTAGCTGTGTCTCAGTGTCGGACACACGTCGATGTCCGATACGACACTGATACGACACCTATGATTACACAAAATTATGTCATTTTATCAAATTATTATCAGTGTCGGTGTCTATGTCGTGTCTAGTGTATGTGTCTGTGCTTCATAGGTGATAAATTTTCAAAATAGTTATCATTAAGCACAATTAAGCTTGGATCAAAACCCCTTTGAGTGTGATATTCTTATATTTCTCTTAGATATTTTGGTTAATTAAGATCGTTTATATTTGTTTTAAGGCAGGATCGTCTATTTTTTTAGAGGTAAAAGTAGTAAGTAGTTGTTTTTAGAAGGAATTATGTGATTTGTGTTAGATGTGTACTAGTATTGAACTTAACTGAAAAAACGAAAAAGAGTTACAAATCTACTTCAGTAAACAAGGTCCTACATGTTGTCTAAGGCCCTGCAAGCAAGAAATATTATTTTTAAGCCCTGCACGGCCATGCAAGGCACCACTCAGTGACTCAGGTCATGCATGGTGCATAAGATTGCACCTTGTTTTAGGGTTTTGCTGTATAAAGGAGGGGAAAATCTTGGAAAATGACCTTCTTCCAACCATCCTTCTTGGTTGTGGATTCCACCACCTTTGAGCTCATTTTTATGGCATTCAAGTATTGCTAGAGAAATTTATGACGATAACTTTATAGAATAGATGTCTTTAAAAAAAAACTGTATAAAGTAGATGTGGTAAGGATATCTCCTTATGAAGGAAAGAGTTAAATAAATTTTTAGGCTCTGTAAACATATTAAATTTTACTGCATGTTTACGTCCCTCTAAATAACTTCAGTAGTCCCTCTTAAATATAAATTTGTTTAATTATTATAAAACTTTTTTTTTGGATAACAATTATTCTAAAACGTTTAAATGACTTTTTGCAGGTGTTTAGAACCTTGTAAAAAATAATTTCATAATTTTTTTTTTTAAATTAACAGAAAATAGATTAAATATGAATTTTTTAAACTTTCAAAAGTCCAAGATAAAAGAATTGGAAATTTAGACGTAAAAATCATATTTTGAGCTCATTTTTATTGAGATTTTTTTTTTAATATTCTAAACATGTTTGAAAAAAAATCATTTAATAGTTCAATGATAATTAAACAAATTTGAATTTAGAATAAACTAAAACTCCATGTTATTTTTTTGAATTTAGAATAAACTAAAACTCCATGTTAATTTTTTTTTATAAAGACTCACACTTGTCACTTTCTTATGAGAACTAAAAATAAAATTTAGTATATTTAAAGGGACTAAAAAATACTTATTTAACCTTGATGGAAAATTCCCTAATTTCTCTCTTTCAAAATTCTCAAATTATAATTTTATGTATAATTGATAAATAACTAATTTAATTAAATAAAGATACATGTTCACATAATAATATTAAACAGAACAATTAAATATAATATTTAATTAAATTTTCCATCAGTTTGATCTTTTAATCTCAAGTAATTGAGTTCAAGTTCTTTTAACCTCAGTTTTACTTTAATTAATAATAATTCCCTATTCACCCATTAACAAAAAATTGCAGAAACCACTAAAGTGTCAGCCAACCAGAGTCTTGCACAAGGGAAGGGACAGAAAGATTAGAACACAAAAGCAGAATTATATAACTGCCAAATTGCTTATGAGGCATTTTACTTTTTATTTTTGAACAATCAAAAACATTTTACTTTTTATTATCTATCTAGGATTTGTTAATTAAAAAAATGAAGTGTTTTTGCCTACAAAAATGAAGTGTTTTTGTTATGTTCTATAAAGACATAAAAAACCAAGAACATCTGGAATCTAAATTATGAGAATAAATAGTAGCCAATGGAAACATTAAAATCTCTCCAAAAAAAAAAATGGAAACATTAAAATATATTAGAAGTGTTCATTTTAATTTCAATTTCTAAATGCCACCCTAAGCAATGAATATTTCATCAAAGGGTTAGGTAAATGCATCATGCTTCATGCATATAATCAATTGGAGCCTTGATTCATACACACAATTAAACATGTAAAGTGGCATCTTTCAAAAGAAGAAAGAGCACGACTGCAAAACTTATGGATATCAGAAAAATGTAAGACAAAATTTTATTTTACTCTTTTTCCTTTTTAATTGAAAACAGGGCGATCTATACATATAATGTTTAATTGGGGTTTGTTTTAGGCCCTAATTGAATTCATTTTTTTCTTAATAGGAAGAAGATTCAAAATCAATATAGTAATCGATCATTATTAGGATTTTTTATAATGCATAGTTTTTTTTTTATAAAATTAAATCTATTCTCAATCAATAATTTTGTGAAAAATATCAGCAAATTGATTTGTAGTATCAATAAAATTTAAACCAATAACCTTTTTCTAAATATGATCACGAATGAAATGATATTTTATTTCAATATGTTTAGATCTAGAATGTCGAATTGATTTTTTTTTTAAAGATTTATGACACTTGTATTATCACACATAATTATAATGTTAGAGTACCTTCATGAGTGATCCTTTAACTGATTCCTGATCCTCTAACTGATTCCTGATCCATAGAGATCGCCCTCAAGGTATTTTAGGATTGTCGCAAAGGAGCTATATAGATACAGTTTTGGATAGATTCTCCATGAAAGATAGTAAACCAGGAGAGGAGACACACCAGTTGCTAAAGGAGACATATTCTATCTCAAACAATGCCCCCTTACATATCTTGAAAAGGAAGAGATGCAAAAGATTCCCTATGCTTCGGCTGTGAGGAGTCTCATATATGCTCAAGTATGCACCTGACCCGACTAGGGGTGGCAAAAAAATTCATGCCTGCGGGTATCCGTGGATAAAATCCGTCATGGACACGGAGCGGATAACTAAACGGGTATCCACATATATAATAAACGAGTATTTAACTACCTGTTACTTTATGGACATGGACATAAATTTGATGATACTCGTGCCCGCGAGTATCCATACCCGTTAAAAAATCAAATAAGTTACTAAAATATCAATGTGCGTGTTTGTGTATATATATAAAAGTTTATGCTTTTTGAATGTTTATTTGGATTTTGGATATTTTTATCCTTTTATTTTACTTTAAAAAATTGTATGGATTATGTAAGAATCATGAATTTTGTATGTTTTATGGTATGGTGAATTTGCATGGGATTATGTAAGAATCATGCAAATTAAAAAGTTGAAATTTGTAGGTAATATAAAAAGTATTTTTATTTGTACAAAAAAAAATTAATTCAAAAATACAAGGGTACCCGTGAATATCTGTGGGTATCGAAATACTTGTGGATTACCCGTATAGAGATACCAGCATGGGTATGGGGACGAGCACGGGTACCATATTTATCCAACGGGGCGGGGACAAATATCATATTACACCCATGGATACTCATTGACATCCCTAGGCCTGACTTAGCTTTCATTATTGGAGTTCTTGGCAAATATTTAAGCAACCCTGGTATACAACCCTGGACGGTAGTAAAGCTTGTTATGCGTTACCTAAAGAGAACAAGAGACTTTATCCTCACTTATTAGAAGTCGGACAACTTGAAGATCATCGGATATTCTGACTCTCATCTTTCAGGATGTCTGGATAGCAGACGTTCCACATCTGGTTATATCTTCCTCTTGGCTGGAGGAGTCGTCTACTGGGAGTCTGCTAAGCAGACTTTAGTGGCTCCCTCTACCATGGCAAAGAGTTTGTGGCTTGTTTATAGGCATCGAATCATTGAACTTGGCTGGGGAACTTTGTCACTGACCTACACATCGTTGGGAGCATCTAGAAGCCCTTGAAGATTTATTGTGACAATACTGCAATTGTACTCTACTCTAACAACAATATGAGTGCTACGAAATTGAAATTTATCGACATCAAGTATCTTGTTGTGAAAGAAAAAGTTCAAGAGAAACAAATTTCGATAGAACAAATAGGAATAGACTTAATGCTAATTGATCTATTAATTAAAGGCTTGACACCTAAGGCTTTTCATTGACATGTTGCAAACATGGGCCTTGGTTTTTCAGTTGCCTTAAATTAGTGGGAGTCTTTTCCCTATTTTTTATTTTATGTTCTATATTATTGATGTAATTTTGGTACAAACTTTTAGTTATGTTTGAATTTATGCAGAAATAAAACTTATGTGGTGTCATTGTTATAACAATGTCAAGTTTAAATTTATTATGTGCAACTAATGTAATTTTTAATTACACCTATTGAACTACATTATGATCTAAAGACTTATGTTGGACTCGTTGGAAATAGACATAATTTAGAGATCACATTGTATGAAATTTTCATGTCACTTATCCTTATCAGTCTATGTCATTGAAACTTCCATGAATTAAACCTAAAGTTTAT
>Ga0315915_1009420_pt1 | contig 11106 bp, 5 predicted proteins | sample MpolbnodulesMG_FD_207738 | JGI IMG/M metagenome (GOLD analysis project Ga0315915, IMG submission 207738) | Medicago polymorpha root nodule microbial communities from Los Angeles, California, United States - branched nodules | ecosystem: Host-associated > Plants > Roots > Nodule | place: USA... | reverse complement strand
AAACAAAACAATAAGACATGAACGAAAAAGACTAAAATGAAATATACGTACCAATCCGGGAAAATATTCCATCTGGTAGGTTCGATATTTCAATTGCATATCATATGCATACGGGTTAGTGGTGTCCAACAGCAACTCGTTGTTCATCTAGACAAACAACAACAAAAAAAACTTTAGTAAGACAGATATTTATCATTAACTAAACTTTAAAAATCCTACAATTTATATATACACACTTAAAATTAGATTTAAATTGAGTTTTATTTTTAGAAATTAGAATACAATATTCGTGGTTATTCAACTTGGGCAAATGGGCATAAAAAATATAAGAAATAGCTATTACTATCTTTCTTTATAAACAAAAAAACAAATTTTACTAATGTGATTACACCGTGAACGTGGTGCAAAATATATAAGAAATAGTTATTACTATCTTTCTTTATAACCAAAATTTCATGTTGAATTTATGTGCATTTTGGCTCATACTTGAATGTCAGTACACTATGAACGTGGTGCAAAAAAGCGCCACTTTGAAGAGCCAAAAAGGGCATAATCAAAAAACCACCCTTACAAAAAAAAGGCAAAGTTAAACACTGTGAAATTTTGGTGCACCGCCGGCCTTTTAACCTATCTATATGTGATGAAGTATACTTTCAAAATAAAAAAGAAAGACAACATCAAAACACATTAACAAAAAATAAAAACAGAATCAGTCTCCACACCAAGATAGTTTGGGGGACAAAAAAAGAGGTTTTTTTTCCTCGTTGCCCTTCAATTGATGGAATGAAATTAAAGATATTGCTAGTATGAATTAAAAAAAAGGTTTGTTGGCAGAAAAGATCAACATAATGTATAAACTAAACGAAAGATAGAAAAAAGAAACACACCATTTTGCCCATAGAAAGTAAAAGATTAGAAAAGTGGAAAGAGACACTTTGAGATTTCAATGTAGCCCCCTATTATAGAGGAAAATGATCATTGTTAACACATGAGTTCACTTGTACCATTAATTATTTTATGGTTAGTATAACACTCAAGCTAAGTGTAGAGATGTGAGTTTGATAGACATATAGCCTATAGTGAAAGTTGCAAAATAATTTCATGCACTTTCATATCTCACTGATAATACCTTCAACCTATTAAAACAAAGCCAATTAATGTTCTCTGAACATTCCTTTGCATGAAGACACACGTGTACACATGTCCTTGCTTCTATATTTATTTCATTTGTGATGTTACTGATATGCTTCATTAGCATTGTTTTCTCCAACACACTTTCAAATTCAGGTTCCAGCCCACGTGTAAGTCATTGGAGGCATGTATAATAAGTGCTTTCGCGCCCAACTACAACTTGCAAACATTGAAGAACAATTTAAACATCGTGACTTTGCCGCTCAAAATGGGAAAATAACTACATATTATATATGCAGACTAAAACCTCTTTATACATATAAAGATATCAAAAAATCATTATGATATACATTTCCTTAAAAAAAAAATATGATATACATTTCAACTAATCAACCCTAAGGACTATGCTATAATCATCAACTCAAAGGCTTTCGTCTTCAATCTTGACTCTATCTCCAATCTTCTTATCATCAACAACTTATTCTTGAGGCTCAATATTTTCAACATTGAATAAATCATCATACCATATTATCTCATTACTCACTGCCCAACTTAGTCCATTATAAGCAATCATCTTATGAAAATATTTAGTATTTCAAATATATTATCACAAAATGGCTGTCATTCACATGTGCTAGACACATCATTCGGTTTCTATGCGAAGGTGCACTACAAAAGGGAAAAAGGTTTTCGATTTCCCTTTATTGATGGATAGTAGAACCACCACATGTTTATATCTATGTGCAATGAGAAAACTCATGTGGCATAATCATCCCTTTATCTACTGGAGTCGGGTTAGTACCATCACCGATCAGAGCGTGTTTGACCTCGTTGAATCGTTTCACCGACCTAATCAATCAGAGATAATGCTCACTACCGTCATCAGCCAGCTCTTTTAAAATTTGATAATGGATAATCTGATAATCATCAACTGACATATCATGTAGGTCCGCAACTACACGAAATCCACAATGACCATCACCAAGTACATTTGTCACCTTTTTTAATAAATTCATGCATGAACGACGAGATTTTGTTTTTGTGTGGGATGTCGAATTTAACCAGAGGTGTGTTAGGATCAGGAGACATATTAATTTAATGGATATTTTTCCTACTTGAGCCTACTGACTTGGACTATGAAGCATGTATATCTGGATCACGAGAGTCAACATGCTCCTAGAGTGAAGTCGGTCACTTAGTTAATTGTACCGTATGTTTATCCTTTTTTGGCGTACTTTTTGCATTGACCTTTCTTGGAGGTGGATGCATATAGGTTGTCTTCGGCAAAACAAACTGATGAAACTGCTATTTAATGTACAACTTCATCCTTAGTTAATAAAAATAACAATAATAATTGTGAAGTGTGTGAATATGAACAAATAATATAAGGGGAGAGAGAGAGAGAGAGAGAGAAGAGAAAAATACACTAGAGTTTATCCTGGTTCACCCAAACTAGGTTACTTCCAGTCCTCACACAAGTGTGAGATTATCCACAAGGTAGTTGAGTTATAACTTAACCACAACTCCTCTTTTGTCTTCTTAATCTTTCTTACAAACGAGTAATTTTACCCTTGTTAGATCTTCTTGATCTTTCTTACAAACGAGTAACTTTACCCTTGCTTTTACACACTTGTTTTCAACAAGTTTTACAACCCAATAAGAAATAAATTCTTACTTGGACCAAAATGAAATAATTGTGTTTTACTAAAAAAGCTCAAAACAAAAGAGCAATTTTTAGTAATCTAAAATGAGAAACAAAAAGAGAGCTTTGGAGTATTTGATATTTTGGTGTTTTTCCTTCCCAAAATTTGGTGCCTCTTACATGTTGAGGGCGTGTATATTTATAGACTACTTGGAGACCTTATGCTTCACTTAACATATCAAGTGTTGTCTGTCTTTCCTTCTCATGTGTAAGCTTCTCACGTGCACATGTCTCTTTAATTCAAATGTTTTATGGCATGTAAAGAAAACCAGCTAGCAATCCTTTGGATTTTTTCACGTGTGCCAAGCTTTAAAGCTTAACAACTATTGATGACCCATGCACTTCCACGTGTAGCCTTTAGTGTGGTCCTACTTTATGAGCCACCAATGGCAAGCTAGGAACTTTCTCTCTTCTTATCTATTTACGGCTAAAAGCCTTGATTTGTTTGTACTTACTTTTCTTCTATTGATTGGATAGGAAGTAGTATTGGAGACAAACAAAACCAAAACCATTTACTTTGTATACCATGCATGCCAAATGTGTGTTTCATCACATTCATTGGTCCATTTATTTTTTGCCAAAAATATATGCTGTTGAATTTATATGTAGTGCTTTTGCCAAAGAATATTCTTTCTTTCCTTTCTTCCTTTGTGTACGTGTGAGAGGGTTATATCTTTTTGAAAAATATAATTGTTGTCAGCCTTTGATATTTTTCCTGTAACTAAAAACACTCACACATATAAGTTAAATACAAATAATCAGAATTCATTATAAATTATAGTTTAAATATATTTCTCATCTTTAAAATTTTGAATAGGGATTTTAGAATTTTATCTCAACATTCTCCCCCCTTTTGATGATGACAAAATATATTTGAATTAGATTTATAGATGTATTCTGATCGAGCTCCTCCTCAATTTGATGCAAATTTTGAGGGTATAAAATAGATGATATCTCGTTATTTTATCAGAAGCTCCCCCTTAATTTAGCATTCACCGAATAAGTTTTTTTTCTTTTAGATTTTAATTAGACTTAAATCAAGATGAAAAATTGTCACACAATTTGATATAAATTGATTTAAAAAGGATAGAAGTTAAGAGCATTAAAAACCGTGACATAGTCAAACTTAACATAACATTGTGCAATTAGTTGTATATGACAGTACATGGCATCAATGTTTCTAGAGAATAATAATAACAAGCAAACTACTTAAAAAAAACAAGGCCATTAAAGGAAAGAAAAACATAATACTAAAAAAGAAAGTACAAGGCCAAAACAGAAACAATCTAGAACCAAAAGGTATATAAGGGGCATTTTTCTAATTTAGTGGCAATACTTCTCCCCCTTTTGGCACATCAAAAAGGGTCGCAAAAGGATCCATGAGGGCGATAGTGAGATGGGAGGAACCTATGGAAAGTTTGGATGATGAGCCATGAGAGTCAGCAGTCGGGTCGGTCGCACCAAAGAAGGAATACACGAACACAACAAAACATTCTTGGAGGTTAATGACTTCTTCCTGGAGAGACGATAACATTTCATAGATCATCCTATTTGTGATGGGAGGATTTTCAGGTTCAGCTGGAAGTTGATTTTTTGCGGACGTACCAGTTGACTTGAAACTTCCAAAGGAGCTGAATATGGATGGAATATGAGGTAATTCACTGGAAGGTGGAGTTGTGAAGAGACCAGTGAGATTAATAGATTTTTGGGGAGTATTGATGAATCTGTTGAGACACTCAGAACCAAATAAATTAGAGTTGTCAACATTATAGACAGGAATGGGAGAGATGGGGGCGATTTTGTTACTGAAGTCATGTGAAAGATTCAAATCAAGAGGGAAAGTGGTAGCGTATATCTTGGATGAAAAATGAGAGGTTTTTGGCGCTGTTTGTTGAGAATTCTTGTGATTGTCAACAATTATGACATTGACGATGTTATTAAGAGGATTTTCTTCTTCCTCCTCCTTAAGAAAATCGGGAGGTGCAACCGAAACATCTTCTAAGCCCAAGGAGTCAGGAAAGTCATTTGTTCTAATGTGAGAAACATTTTTACGAGTGAAAGGATTGTGGTTACGCCTGGATTCCTCACCTATGAATAAAATTTTGAAGTCTATGAAAATTTTGGTAAGCACCATGGAGTATGGGAGATCACCAATACCTTGTTTAGCTTGAATAACACCTATCATATGTTGAATGATTAAGTAGGGCAAGTTGACTCTTTTGCCATGAGAAAGATGGTATAACACCATGATGGCAGTATCAGTAACTCGGTATTTGCCACCACTACGTGGAAGGAGACTATGCCCACATAAGTTATGAAAGATCTTGTACTCATTTTTCAAAGAAATGGCAGGAAAATGTCTGTTAGGATTAACACCTTCTATGTCGTGACTCATTTGGTTTCTATGTTGTGTTGGATTTATTTTCAATTGAGAAAATATTTCTACTTTATCTACTTTAATATGATTTGGAATAAATATATGAACTGTCTTTAGAATTGTGATAATGTTACTTACATATGACAATATGAATATATGTACCAAAAACATATTATTTTTATTACATATGGTGAATGACATGTAAGTTGTTGCATTACTATACATGGTGATTTGTATGCACATCATATTTAAGCGATACTCACCCACATTAATTCTGCATAATTTTATTGAGTCGGTGAAGTGTTGTGATAACCCACCTAATGTGATACCCGTGTTTAGAAGGGACACATTTTGATTGTTATACCTCTGTGTAGATACTACATAATTTCATACGACCTGCTACGAAGTAGTTAATTTCGAAATTATTTGCATATGATAAGGAAAATGAGTTGTATCACACATATAAAGCATGCATTTCGAGGCTATATGTTCATTGTTATCTCACTTGTGTGGAATGTTAAATGTTAAGGTCATATGTCATGCCACGTATACTTTGCATGTTGTATTTCTATATACATGTTGTTTTTAGATCTTGACTTGTTACTTTATCCACGGAAATATTCGAGCTTGTGCCCTAGGTTCTTATAGTTTGAGTTACGTGACAATCACGGCGACGTTACATACATGACAATGTAATAACTTATCTGTTGTTTCTGCTATGTTATGTTGTGGTATTGAATGAGTATTTTTACCTCAGTTTATGATTGTTGCTGTTACTTGCAGATTCGGGTGTTCAATTGCAATCAAACCTGTTGCAACAATTGCTGTTTGTTATATCTGTTTTTCCTGTACCTCAGGTCCTCTATTTTACGAATTAGCTTGGAAGTGTGCCATGCTTCGAGGTCACTGTTGCTGCCTATTGGTTGTTTCCTTTTATGCAGAATTTGGTTGGATCATTCCCTTAAATCTAGGTTGTTAACTCTGCAAGTTGGCTTGGTCTACTAATTCCACTTTGTTGGTGTTGTGATATCGGCTGATATGCCTTCCAAGCAATATTCTGAAGTTGTTTTAAAACATTAAGTTGCCTGTTATTAATTTATGTGTTGGTGCGTTGCTTGGTTATCAATTCAACACATATGTTTGGTTGTCGATTTCGTGTAGTCTTTTGTATTAGTTTATGGATGGATTATGGATTATTGACCAAATGCAGATGTTATTTAATAAATCTTGAATCATGGAGAATTACTAGATTGTTGCAGTTGCTGATAACATTGTGCTTAGATTTTCTTTTGTATGAGTAAATCGGTATTTTTTTTATCGCGTCGCGTGTAATTTTTACTGTAAATTCCAATTAACCGGTTTTTCTAATTCGTCAAGAATAAATAAACACATTGTAACACAGTATTTATATCTATTTGTTTTTTTTTTTGAAAAACAACACAATTAATCGTAACCCCGTGCAAGGGCACGGGTAAAACACTAGTACATGACAATGTAATAACTTATTGGCGTTCATGAGGACATTTATGGACCTTCGTACCTTATGATCCTCAATTTAGAGTTCAAAGTTTGCTTAGGGATTGGTGTTAGAGTCTTAATTATTCTTTCCCTTTTGAATTATGTTGTTGTGAATGTTTTTATCCTAAAATTTTAGTTGCTTTGAGGGGGGGATGCACACTCCCTATTACATAATTCATGGAGAATAAATAAACATGATATATAAAAGATTATCATGGAGAAATTATGAAAATATATATATTCATTAGGCTTATAGTTGTTAAAGCATTGTGATGGTAACATGTTATGAAAATAATCAAAACTACAATATATTAGAAGAGTATAGATAAAAGAGAAGAATAAAGAGTGAATGATAATATTCTCTTTAAAGTTGTATTTCTATTATAATGTTATTTATATTTATAGGAGACAAATAAATAATTGGACAATCTAAATATTATACATCACTAATAATGATATTCATAAAAAAAAAAAAAAAATTTCAAGGTTTTAATTTTTTGAAGACACAAATTAAATATATCAATATTGAGCGAGCAGACATTAAACTGAAGATTAACAATCTAAGATACATCATACCCAAATTCTATCATAATTTATTTTATGCACGAAAGCTATAACAAATTCTCACATAGAACCGTCGAAGTAGCCATATATCAGAGCCTACAACAGAAAGGTTAATATGTGAATATCTACAAAAGAAAATTATCACAAATTATTACAATAAAAGATGTCATGAGAAAATACTTTAAAAATATAATGCACAAAAGACTGAATAACAAAATAAAGGAAAGACATATAAAGAACAATTGTGAAAGGATGATGGATAGCAGTGTGTATAGTCGAAGACCTTCGTAGAGGGAGGGGGGTGGGTGGTGTTAGGGTTCTTCCTTCCCTATTCATTATTTTCTTATTCTCTCATAAATTCAGTTTATACCTCATATACTCTCTTTTTCTAATTATTGTTCAATTTTACAATGAAGCAAGACCAGGTGAAGAATTTTAGTGTGGATTTAATTATCGTGGGTGGAGGTTGATTGTTACTCTTTTTTCTTTTTTGACTGTTTTAAGGTTTTAAATAGTCAATGTTAGTAAAAAAAAAATATGAAGAGGTTGAAGAGATGAAAGTGTTTTGCCTCTCTATTAATTTTATTTCTACATCTTTTATTTTTAGAATTTTGGTCTTCAAATTACATCTCATTTTTTCTTATTATTTATTTTACCTTCTTAACCTGAGAATCTACTCAACTGTATGATTGATTATTTTAAGCATGGCAACTTTAAGTAGAAATCAACAAGAAGCTGAAACTTAAAACTCCTTTTTTAAAGATTAATTGACACTCCAAGAATGACAATGAAATTTCATATATAATATATGTGTTGCTAATCGATAAAATATTCTTTTATAAATAAAATGAAGTAGTTTATGTGTGTTCATAAGATTATAAAAATGATAAGTATCATGTATGTTATCGATGCCACTTAATTATGACATATGTGTTTGTGCTTATTGTTACTCTTACGTGAGTTTTAAATAAGAATAAGATACCGCAATCTTTTTATTTTGTTGGTGTGATTGTGCATGAGTGTTAATAGACAAATGATAAATTTTTACTTAATGATTACATTGATGTGGATTACGAAGAACGATTTGCATGCCGCAACTTAGTTATTTACTTTTTATTATGAAAACACTTAGTTGATAGGTCATATTTTATATAAAATATGGAAAAGGTTTAAGACTTTTGTCCTCCAGGCAATTTTTACTATTTCGTTTCATTGGTTTCAAAACTATATTATTTCATGATATTTTTTATTAGTTTCAGATAATGACAACCTCTTTACTTTATATATATTTGTTTATATTATCAATTTTATGTTATAATTCATATATTTATTAATTTTAATTATTTAATGAGTAAAAAAATATGTCAATGCAAATTTTGTTTTTAATAATTTTGATATAAGTATTTCATTGATTCTTGGGTTAATGAAGTAAATGGTCTATGTAAATATCTAAAATTTTGTTTTTAGTCCCTGCAAAAAAAAATCAAATTTTTTAGTCCTTATAAAAAATTTCATCAACATTTTTAGTCCCTGTAATATTTTCCATCAACATTTGTAATCTTTGTAAAATTTTCTGTCAATATTTGTTGTCCCTAAAAGTGCTAAAGGAAAATAGTTCAAAACTAAAAAATGCAATTATTTTAGGGATTAAAAACGAAATTCTGAATATTTATAGGGGTCATTTACTTAATTAACTCTTAATCTGATATTTATCTAATTCATATAGATCAATAGTCTTATGCTAAATGTAGATGTAGAACAAATAATTACTCTACAAAATCATATATTGCTTTTATTTTTTAAAATAACTAGTTATAATGATAAAGTGACGTTGTTATTTTTTATATCCCTGGAAGGTAACAATACTTGAATTATATAACTCCTTCAGACAAAAAAAAAACTTTAATTATATAACAATAGAGTTTTGAACTTGATGAAAAATAAATCAAAGTGTGAGAAAAAAAAAATCACCAACACTATGATATATAAAAAATGATATGCTAAGAAGGAACAGACAAATATTTTTCTATTTGATTATTATGCTTACTCACATTCACAATAAGAATCAACACACATCTTACGTCGAGGAGGCCAACACATTCTTTTTGGGCAATCAATCCAACTTTTGCAGGGAATCCAACCTGGGAGGTCTAATAAAAATAAAAGAAATGTTACTATAAGATGATAAAATATTGTGTATAACAATTAATAAAAATTAAAAATGATGAAAAAAATAACTCACTGCAATTTGTTACAACAACAAATAGAAAAAGAGAGATGATCAAAGTATAATTTTTTTTGATAGTTTGAGTCATAGCTTTTCTTCTATGCATGTAACAAATAGAAAAATGTTTCACCACTTAAGTAAAAGTTTCATGTTTAGTTACCATTAAATATAATTATTTTTAGCACATAGTACTTGCAAGAAGCCACTCATAAAAATTTAATTATTGTTAAATGTCTCTAAGGTACATCAAAATATCGTGTTTATCTCTTTAACTCATTATTTTTATTTATTAAACTTTAAATATATTTTTATTATTCTTTTAACCTTTCATGATAGACAAGAAAAACAATAAAAAAAAATGATACAATATTATTATTTTTAGTTGAAAATGATACATTAGATTTATTTGAAACAAAAAATACCATAAAGTATATTATATTTTTTTAAAAAAAAGTATAAGATCAAAGTTAATATTGAAGGTGAAAGAAAACACAAAAAATGTGTTCAGGTTGAAAACTCTATATATTCCTTTTAAAAACCTTTCTTTTCTTTTTGGGAAAATACATGCACAATGAGAAAATATATAAAAGGTAAACAGACGAGCATGACAAAATAACCCAAGATTATTTATCCAGGTTTGCAACTCTACGTGGTTGCTACAACCAGTCTCGTAATAATGATATATTTAAAGAGAAATGTTAGCAACACACCTTCTAACACACATTTTTCAACACACAATTGGTTAAAATTCACATGGGACCCACAAAAAGTATATAGGACCCACATGATTTGGTGGGACCCATGTAAATTTTAACCAATCAAAGGGAGTGTGTTGAAAAGTGTATGTTAAAAGGTGTGTTGCTAGCATTCCTCATATTTAAATTTAAACATCAAAGGAATTTTTTACCATGACCGAAAAATTTAAGTTATTGTGAGTAATTTCGTTGTTCCAAGCCTAGAGGCGTATGTTATGATATGGATAACTTCTTTGCTATCATAGTATGATAATTTGACTTGATACTATATTGTGCATCAATTGTGATATATCATTAGCCTTGTTGAGTTTTTGAGCCTTCATCATCTCTTTCTTTCTTGTGTGTTTTTGCTCACACTATTAGTTACTTTTAGAACTTGACTTGACTCTTGAAACACTTGTTCACATGCTTGAAGGTTTTTGTCCAAATGATCTTGGAAATTTTGATCTAACTTGGGAAAAATAAATATAATCCAATGTTCGGTTGCGTCCAAATTTCGTATTATCTCAATTAATTTGGCAAGTAAAAAAAATAAATGACAACAAAAGGAAAAAAAATGCCAAATGTTGTGTTCCAGACAAATTTGATATGAAGGTACATGGAGAAAGTTATCTTGTTGGGTTTAATTATCTTAGGTAGAGTTCTGTATTGTCATCATACTTTGTCAAGATTAAATATCTCTCATGTTTAATATTCAAGTGATTTTCATGGCTCTGCTTCTTCGTTTTATTTGATTTTACATCCTAGTTTGTTTTAGGTTTATCTCACCTTTACCTTGCCTCTGTTACAACCTTAATATAGACATTTTAATCTTTACGGACTTGTTTGGTAC
>Ga0315915_1009415_pt1 | contig 11108 bp, 9 predicted proteins | sample MpolbnodulesMG_FD_207738 | JGI IMG/M metagenome (GOLD analysis project Ga0315915, IMG submission 207738) | Medicago polymorpha root nodule microbial communities from Los Angeles, California, United States - branched nodules | ecosystem: Host-associated > Plants > Roots > Nodule | place: USA... | reverse complement strand
AAACAAAATTTTTTGCAGGGACCTGTTTAAAAAACAAAATATTTTGCAGGGACCAAAAACTACAAAATGGGTCCAGTCATCATGTGCCACGTATACAAATCATCACAAAAATGGGGTCAGGGACTATTTTAAAAAACAAAAAATTTTGCAGGGACCAAAAACAATTTTTTTTTTTACAGGAACCAAAACTTAAACGAGGCATATTTGCAGGGACGAGTGCAATATTTAAGCCTTATTCCTAATTAGATCTACAGGTTTTCCTCTCTTCTCCGGTTGGTCATCTTGTTATGAAAATGGCAAACAACTAATAAGTAAATTTTCTAAAAAATTACGCATCGTCCATTTTATTATGCTGTAATGGTGGTATAATAAGATGTCAACATTTTTTATTTTGGATTAACGTAACATAGATCAAATATAGCCAGTTGTTTTTTAACTAAAAGATAAGTTCTCGTTTATTGCTTTGTTAATTTTCTACGACTCGTGATTGCCTCCTACCGTAAAAAGAAGAAGAAGATGAACACCCTCTTTTTTTTTCCATGGGCAAATAAAAGAAATGAAAATAGTTTTGAAAAGTTAGATCATGGGAAATGACTAATCGGAGAAGATAGGGAAACCGATAGAACTAATTAGGAATATGTATTATTCCCAGAAAAAAAATAAAAAGAATATTTATGCCATGAAAATCTCAAAAGATATGGTTAAATGATACTTTTAATTGAATAAATATAAACCAATTAAACAAAAGGAAATTGTTAAACGTCCCGACATATATAATTCCGAGAGGTTCCCGAATTACTATTCACTTAATATATTCCAAATACATACCCCACCACCTCCTTTTTTGCCGCACAGGAAGACTTTTCATTGGTTTGTGATGCATCGGGATGAATTCGGAAAGTTATCTCTCCCGTTAACTAGCATTGCTCTAAACAAAATCAACTGTTAATATTTTGTGTCATCAAATCTGTTGACATCAAATATTATCCGCTGATTTCTTCACTTGAGTGTTGTGAAGAACGGAAGGATGTTGATGACTCGAAGATTCTCTACGGATTCTCTACGTTAATGATGGATATATATGGCTTTACCAAAGAACATATGAACATTTGGTGAATTTACTTTAAACATCAGTCACAAATCAAGGTCAAGTTGCATCTTCTAGCAAGGTTACCTTGCCTAATAACCATATTACTTCAGGTATATCTAACGAGTATCTTGCTATTTCAACAATTTCATATTAGGTTCACGTATAGTATAGTAGCCTTTAGAGCTAGCAAGGGATCACATATGCTCATCTCTACATTTTTTTAAAATCATGCAAGCAAAATTTCACATATCCATGTTAGATTACGCAATAGCCACATGTCCTTAGCGAAATTCCAAGATATAATGCAGTTTTCACTTCGTTTTATTGCACTAAATGTCCTATTTGCACATGATTTCAAGTTGAATTTGTTGTGAGTACCTATATTATGCATTGATTCTCAAGTGTTGTAACATTTTAAATTTTTTATACAGGACAATTGGAGCTTGAAGATGATTGGTTAGGCTATGCTACTTTAGAGACTGTATTATTACCTTGCCATGCTACAACAAGCTGATCCCCATTCCACCTTCATTCCTCAAGAAGTCTTATTGCACTTTGGTTTAAGGCTTTTATCAAATATAAACGCAAAAGAAAAAAAAACAAAATTAAAATAACTAAAAAATCAATAAGAATGAAAATAATTCTGAATGAATTGATTTGCATTTCATTGGAAATTATTTAAATAATAAACTCAATAAAATTCCCCATCTTCAATGAAAAAAACTACAACTGAAAGGATGATTTTGTTATTGGAAAAGGAGACATGATAGAATAGAAACAAATGAGAAATGAATGAAGTAAGAAGGAAAAAAAAGAGAAATGAAAGAATGAAGAAATGACAAAAGATGGTGTATAATGAAAGAATGAAGGAAATAAAAGAATTAAAAAAAGAAAAAGAAAAAAAAGAAATGAAAGAATGTAGAAAACATGGAAAAATGAAATGATGAAGAGATTGTGGAAGATCGTGATTACAAAAAATGAGAAATGAAATAAGAATGAAAAAAAGAATAAGAGATGAAAGAATGGGGAAAAGAATGAGAATGGAAAATGAAGAAATTATGGAAGAGAGTGTGTAGTTATAAAGATAAATTTTGGACAACCTATTTTTCGGGAACGATTTCCTCGAAAAGTTGTGTGACTTGACTTGCAATGACTTCAAAGTTTCTTGTGCTATGATGCACAAAATGTGTCTTCCCAATGCTCGTTTCCGAGGCCCTTGGTCTTCAAAAAGCTCACCAGAAAGGATTTCTTGGATACTCATTTGGGTTGTTCTGATGGTGTTGGTTTAGGAACTTAGAGTGTGCTCCTCTTAAGGTCTTAGGTTCAATTCTTTCCCATATCAATTTCGGTGAGGTAATTTGACTTATTCAAATAAAAATTCCTGGAATCACAAATCTTTAACCAACAAAAACGCTCCATAAGAGTTAGATCTCGAGACGTTTATGAGGACTTTGTTCTTCAAATATGTTGAAATTAAAAAATATTGCCGCTCAAAGATTTCTAGGGACTTTGTTCTTCAGAGATGTTGAAATTCAAAACACATTTCCACGAAATGTTTTCTGAAGACTTTGTTCCTCGGATGTGCTTTTTTCCAAGGAACTTTGTGTTTCTTGAAAAACTTGGTGAGAACCACCGATTTTCTTGTAGTGTTGAACCATTTATTCCCTTTTGGAGAGTTGTTGCAATCAAGAGCAGTAAGAAAGTGATGCATATAATTTGGTTAGCTACTAGTTGAGGGGTTTGAAATATGCGAACCAACATTATTTTTGAAGAGGAAATAGCAAATGTATTTAAGCTCGTCTGGTCAGTTTTTAAGCTCCCCTGGTCAATTTTTTATTATTATAATTTTCACATAAGATAAATACTAATGTTACTCATAAATTTTTGCCAAAACAAGTCCGAAATAAGATAGAGAAAATTGACTGTGAACAGAACCCAAAGAAATACTTCAAATACAAAAAGTCTTCCCTCACAAGTCACAGAGCACCTAGTAACTATGTGACACATGTCACAAATGTGCCTAGTCATAACATCTTTATTCATGGTCTCCAATCACTACATTTCAAGCTAGTGACCCTAATGTACTTAAATTGAACTAACCATACCCGATGAATCTGTGGAAGCCACATTCACTAGACCAAGTTCAACTGATTTTGAATTAACAAAATTGCAATGTTTTCTAATCTCTCCTTTTTTCCCGGTCAGCACACCAATATTACCCATTTTAATCATTGCAGCTTCAAAGCTATCAAAGAAAGCATTTTTATCAGCACTAAACTTGTTGACAATGCTAATGGTATCAGCACCACTTGTTGAGAAAAGCTCTTGATCACTCTGAAGCAAACCCTTTTTACCCTGAAGATTGGAGTAGTAGTTCTTGTCAAATTTATCAGGAGTCGTTGGGTCAAAATTGGCGAGGTTATTTGGAGGTCCACCATTAGGACATATTTTGCGCAATTCTTGTAAATATGTTGTATTAAGAGTTGGATCAGGTTTTCCTGTACTGCTGAAGTTGTATAATCGATCGGTGATGAAAGTGCAACGTGCTCTTCCGAATGTATGAGCACCTACATTTGGAGTATATATATTAGCCTTATAATTTGTTGTTATATACATAATAAGGAAGTGATTAACCTAGTATTTTTAATTAGAAAACATTGCATACCTGAGAGAGCAACTAGATCAGTAGTACTGAGGCCTTGAGCAGCAAATGCAGATTTAAGTTGATCCAATGAGTTAAAAGGAGCGGGAAGATTTTGATTAGCGAGCGATTGGTTGGCGGTTAAACCATCCCTTCTTCCTAAGGGAACCTTCCAATTAGGACCATCGGCCTGTCAATACATACATACATGTATTAATTTAATTAATCATCACTAATAATTAAAATGATAGTTGTTATTAATCATGTTAGGATGAGGCATACCAATATTGAGGAAATTTGTGCAGAAAGGGCAAGAATATCAGCACAAGAAACTGTGTTAGGACAAGCATTTTCCACTGCTGTTTTAATTCGGTTTACAACATCCAAACCTCTTAGAGAGTTGATATTTGGGAAAGCTTCTTGTTCACTCACAATGGTATCAGTTTTGTTCAATAAAACTGATGCATCACAACCCTGTTACAATCATAGATAACATAATACAAATATTAAAAATTTATTTACTAGTAATAAAAAAATTGTTGTTAGAACTTCAAAGTTCAAAATAATATGGAAAAGAAACCAAAATGATGTCATATTGACATTGACATATATCCAGTGCTGTAGTGTTAGGTATTCTTCCATAGTTACAAGACCAAATCAATAGTATTTGGACACACATACATAAAAAGATGGTCCTTAAAATATTCAATCATTTTTTTCCTCTTTACTATTAAAAAATATTTCTTTATGTATGTGTGACCAAACACTTTTTATTTGACCATGTGAGCATATTAGAATTTTAGTAAACCATATATACCCATTTAGGTAACTCTCCAATTTGAACGGCTGAGTGTGAAAGTGGATCCATTATGCAGCATTTTGTGTGAAGTGCAAGTGTCACTTTAGAATTAGATTGTACTTAAGTGTCACGTGTGTTTGGTTTAGCGTTTCTTAACAAGGAAATTCTAAGGTACAGGTTTAGGTGTATTGATACTCTTTTTTCATAACTTTATAAATTAACGATTTTTTTATGAAATAAAGATATATTTGTCAATATTTATATTTTAGAAAACATCATTTCATTATTTATAAGAAAGAATCATAATAAATTATTATCATTTTCTCTAAAAAATAATCAATATTCTTTGTTGAGTAGTAAAAATTCAGAAAAATTAAATTTTATTTCGTCGACGCTTTTTATAAATAAGATTTAATTATTATAATTGTCAATAATAGAAAATAATTCTTTTTCTTCAAAAAAAAAACAACTCATTTAATTATTAATTTAACGATTTGGTGTACCGGTACACTTAAAATTTTAGGTGTACCATAGAATTTGTCTTCTTAATATATTTTCCTTTTTAAAAAAAGGCCATTTTTTACTAATAACATTTGGACACCTTAATCTATTTTATCTCTATTCATTTATTTCTATCACATTACCAATATATTACATCATTCACTTCACTCTCAATTTCATTATCTCTCAAGATATATATACATACACTCATATGAGTTAGTGGTGTTCAAACCCAAACAGATCTAAAATAAAGTCGTAAATCAATAAAAAAAATGCACATAACCGAATATTATTAGATGTCATTTCGTAAAAACCGCTTAGATTGAATTGGACATCAATTTTTCAAAACTGAGTCAAACCGCATAAGAAAATCTTAATACTTGTTTATTTTTTTATTAGTACAACATATTGCATTAAACTATTATTTGTTGCTTTTAAATTCTTTAAATAATACTTTTTTTTAAAGATTAAATAATACTTATTAGTTTAATTTAGTCTATATTTTTACAACTTGGTATGTTTCAAACATAATTGATCATTTTCATTTCGTAATGTTAAATTTTAATATATTTTACGTTATATTTTGCATCAAATTTATTATTTTACGTGTATGTGTATTAATATCAACATAATTGTTTTACAATTATATTTTGGATGTCAAAAAATCGATCCTAATAAATCTGCATTAATTGAATCGGATCAGGTCGAATTTTTTAAAAGGGTCATCTAAACCGAATCAAAAAACATGTGGTTTTTATTTTGAATAAGATGTTTTTTACTTCAAAACCAATCCAAAGTGCTCCACAACCAACCCTAATATGAGATGTACATTAAACATTTGTCTTTCGTGAATATAGTCTAAAAATGAGTTTAAAACCGATTTTATAGAATATTTTTGAAACGGAAAATATTAGTAATTAGTAGTTAGGTTAACATCGTTTTTCTCTTTTGTCCAAGTTTAAATTCAGAATCTCTTATTCTTATAACCTTTAGCTCAATCAATCTTTTAGGATTAAGTTAAATTCAATATAAAACTAACAATATGAGATATATCAAATAGAAGCAATTCAAGTAAAGAACTATGAATGATTCTACATGACTATAATATCCAATACAAATATTAATATAGACACCCCCGAGACGTTGATATCAGTAATAATTTGAGAAAATTAAATTAACAGTAATTACGCACTATATAGATGTTATTAGTGTTGAATATCAAGACATGTTTAGTCTAAAATGTTGGTGCTAGTGCTACATACATGAGTATGAGTAAGAGACAGGGGAATGAATGAATATGGAGAGAGTATATACCAGAACAAAACAGTCATGAAAGTGAAGTCTGACGAGACTAGCAAGCATACGAGGATCTGTCTTAGAGACGTTCCTTATGACTTCACGAATAATGGAATGAACCTTTGGACAAGTGTCCCTGTAGAAAGAAGGATCAAGTTGTGCATCTGAGTAGAAGGGTAACCCTCCAAGAACAACCACTACACAGCATAGAGCTGTCAAAGTAAGACCAAAGGAGTTCATTTTGTTGTAATGTGTATGATTGGGCATTAATCAAGCCGTTTTATTTATAGAGACTAGACAATTATATTTTAATAATGGCCATGACTTGTAAAGTATTGAGGTTGCAAATTGTAATAGTATATTTGTATGCCAACAAACTTTTTTTTTTGTGAACTCAACTTGAATGGCAACAAACAGCGTGTTTTTTGTATATAATAATAATAATAATAATAATAATAATAATAATAATAATAATAATAATAATAATAATAATAATAATAATAATAATAATAATAATAATAATAATAAGAAGAAGAAGAAGAATTATATTCTGTGTGAAATAATAATACTATGTGTGATAATAATCTAATTTCTTTTATTTATCATTTGATCTTAATACTTGTGAAATGATCAGATGTATAGCCTTCATTATATGATAGAAGAAGTATTTTCTTAGAAAAGTTAAACGAATACATTAAAAACCAACAAAACTCCTCTAGTACAAGGTGTACGAAAGGAAACTAAAATGTTATTATGTTACAATAACACAGACAAGCTACTAAACAATAGCTGAAAGAAAATAAAAAATTATGATACAACTTAAAAGCATAACAAAGAACTCAATCTCCAAATCGTGTAGTCAAAATTAAAAAGGGCATAATATGATTTTAGCCACCAAAAGGATGTTTTGTCGTATTATGAAAATGTCTCCTATCGTGATCCTTCCAAATAATAAAAAGAACTGAAATTCAAATTATGTTGAAAGTTAAACGAGACTTGTTGGAAAATCCCCTAAGACCTCCAAACTGAGTAAAATGCTCAATTAACAAACCATGAAGAGATGTAGAAAAACCTAGTCCCATAACAAAAGCCAAGGTTGACCGTAAAAAGCACAAGTAAAATAGTCTTGATCCTTAAATATAAAAATACTTACAAAAATTTATTTGTCCTTAAATATAAAATTCCCTAAAAAAAAATTACATGCCTTATGCCCTTTTTTTGCATCTATCAATTTATCTTAATATGAAAAATCAATATTAATTAAATGCATATATACCAAGGTATAATTATAAAGGAAATACAGCCGAATGTTAGGCTGGATTTTTCCTTTCCAATAATTTTTCGTTCTTTATCGATAAAAGCGAAGAGACAAACTTGTTAGTATCCATTTGACGTTAGTTTATACATAAAGAAAATTTTATTAATAATCACACATATTTCAAACAAATCTTTTACTTAACAACATTTATTTATACTTCCTCTAAAAAAAACATTTATTAATACTTATAATATTTATGAAAGATCCTTATAATTAGGGGAGAATAAAGTACTCTCTTTGTCTCCTATTATGTGTCTCATTTAAATTTTTCACGATTATTACGAAAATGATTAATATTATTGATTTTAATGGTAAAATGTGTATTATTTATTAAAACAATCTTATTAATTATAGTTAGTGGAATAATTATAGATTATTGAAATGTAATAATTAAATGTATGTTAGTGAAAAAGAGTAATAAATATTATATTAATATTATTAAAAAGACAAATAATTTAAAACAATGACATTTAAAAAATTTGATACATGGTTGGAGACTGATGAAATATTTTTTTAATGGAAATTTTGAATTATTGTTTAAAATACCTACATTTTGTTTTTACCAAATAATGTTCCTTAAGAAAATTAACCCAGTCATTAAAGTTGCAAGCGGGAGTGCTGCTCTCACACGTGGATTGTGGGCCCACATTAAAGTCAAGCCAACCACGATTGACATTGACATTATGGTCATCTGATAAAATCCATAGTATCATAACCAAAAGAAATGGGTTACGTTGAACCAACACGTGGGCGGCACGAGCACGATTTGTACGTAAAGAATTATTTACTTATCGTTAAAAGTACTATTATTTACTTATTTTAGTGTAAATTCAGTGTGAATGGATGATGCTTTAAGTTAAAATAGAGAACTTCATTAGAGAATATTTGAATGAAATGATAAAAAAATCTCTTTAAGTTTATAGAGGTTTTGAATTTGTATTCAACCATAAAAATGCAACAATGTTAAATTTTATTCATTTGTGGCCCTAATCGTCTTGAAAGATTAATATTTAAAGTTGCATAAAAAAAATTGGTTCACACAAAATAAAACTATGGAGACTTTTTTTTTAAACAAAAAGAGTTTAAACTAGAGAATGTTTATAAAAAGATTTTCATTTAACTCCGTCTAAAAGAACTAGTGGGTCTAAAAAAAATTAAATTCAAAGTTTGTATTTTGACGGATCAAGATTTTGTTCATTTGATATTTTTTTTTTTTTTTGAGAAAATAGTGCAGAGATCTTGATCATCTTCACATTATTTTCTAAGTTTATTTTAACAAAGAGAATCAATTTTTATTTTGACCTCTAGATCAAACCATTGTAATTTTCTTTTTATAAGTATAAAGTTTTCTTTAAAGAAGTATAAAGTATATTTTTTTTTGACAAAAGTATATTTATAACTTCATAAATGACAAAAACATTTTCTTTTTAATATTCACTCTTTTATTGGATATAATCCATATAAATCATATCATTCTATATACTAGGATCTTATTTCGAAAATATGAAGTCCATTACGACTTTATTCATCAAAATAGAAAATGTTAGAGAAAATATTAAATAATAATAATAATAATAATAATAATAATAATAATAATAATAATAATGGTAATGTTAATGTTAACCGGTGTTTAGGGTTTTTATTCTAATAATAATAATAATAAGAAAAATTTTGTCAAAAAAATAATAATAATAAAAGAAATGTTAACGAATGCCTCCAGAGCATTCTTTAAGGACCACAAATAATAAGTATTTATGAAAATATGTGTAATCAATACATTGAAAATCGAAATATTTAACTTTTTAAAATAATAATTGTTTATTTTAAAATGTTTAAAGAGTGTCTCGGGAGCACTCGTTAACAAGACCCCGATAATAATGATGTTGATTATGTTTCTAAGACTTCCTTTGAACACTTCAAAAAAAAAAAAAAAACTAAAATGGGAGTTTATTTAAGAATGCATAAGTGTGTTGCATTAAAATAAGGTCAAGTTGAGTTGGTCGATCTATTATTGAGAATTTGAGATTTCTCTACTAATTTCACGTTACATTTATTTTGGTCTTCTTTTTTTAATATGGTCTTATCTTCTTTGTCATTAGTATTTGTTTTTGGTTGTTCAACTGTTTGCAGTTGCAGCCATCATTGTCGCGATTAATATTAGGTAGAGCCATCTAAATAAAGTCAAGCATATCTCGGTGACATAACCATCTAATTATAAACAAAGAATCAAGCATATTTCGGTGACAAAACACAACAATCCAAACAAAGTAAAAACAAGCCATCTAATTCTAGATTCCAAAGAAATGCCAATGAATATTCTTAAGTTCTTAAATATATATGTTGCAGTTTTCCTAAAAAGAAAAAATATATGTTGCAGCTTAACAATATTATCCATAATATAAATGGTAAATTGTGCCCTTAGAGCGTTGATTAAAAACACAAAAATAGAAGTATTGTATTGGAAAATAATAAAAGGTGATAAATTTGATTTTTTAAAAGTTAAAAAATTGTTGAATTCAATACAAACTTACTAATTTTAGTAGTCTTAACAACTGCCTTAGGTGACATTTGTTAGCATAACCTTACTCATATAACTTATTCTGAACATATTTTTAGCTAATAGTCTTTCGTTCAAAATTTTATGTCATTTTAACAATTTCACATAGATTAAGAAATGCAGTTGATTTTGTATAGAAAAGAGTAATTGTGAGTTGTTTTACAAAAATATCATTCATTAATGATAGAAAACATAAATTAAAAGAATAGGAAAAAGGTAAAGTAATAAATAGTAATCAACATAATAGAAAAATAAATATTAATGATTCTTTGATATTATAAAGTGACATATAATTTAGAACAAACAAATTTTGTTAGAATGGCATATAATTTGAAACGGAGGGAGTATATAAATACAAATGTTAAAGATATTAATATTTTTTATCATAGATAATTTAAAATCCTTAAAAAGTATCCTTAAAACATTAAAAAAAACCGTAAATTTTAAACAAAATTATCAAGTCTTTAAAAAGAAGTTACTAAAGTTGTGCATGTGATTTATTAAAGCTTTGGATTTCCCTTTAATTTGCCGTTTAAAAAAAAGAAATTGAGCAAATGGTAGAGATATTGAGAGAACACTACATCAAATAAGATTCTCTTACACACACAACATAGCACATGACACGAATGTGCCTATTGCTTCTTTATTAGTAGTGACTTGCAACGACAACATTTTAATTGCATTGCAAATCCTCATTTATTTATTAAATTAGGCTAACCATACGCTCCTCATATGATTATGTAGATGTAATTGTGGCAAGATCAGAGTGGGTAAGCGCCTCTATTTTTGGGTAGAGGGTTTCTGAGCAGCTGAGTCCTCTCCGAACCGCAGGAGATAGTTGCCCATCATACGGCTCACCAACTTAACTTGCCTCTATGGGAGACTCGCTCCAGGCAGGTTCGGATT
>Ga0315915_1009414_pt1 | contig 11108 bp, 10 predicted proteins | sample MpolbnodulesMG_FD_207738 | JGI IMG/M metagenome (GOLD analysis project Ga0315915, IMG submission 207738) | Medicago polymorpha root nodule microbial communities from Los Angeles, California, United States - branched nodules | ecosystem: Host-associated > Plants > Roots > Nodule | place: USA... | reverse complement strand
CGGTTACCAATGAAAATAAAAGTGTTAGTTTTAAAGTGTGTTATGCACTCGTGAATTAATCTTCGCTATAAAAAGCATTTTCTTAAATTAAATCCAAACTATCTTTTTTATTAGTCCATCTTTAATCATGAACAAATTTTCCATAACAACAAACTATGGACGCAAGTCTCAAACACACTTATATAAAAGTAAAATATTAAACAACTTTTTCAATCATTTTTATAATAATTAAAATTTAAAAGATTAAAATGTAAAGTCAATGAATGCACCTAAATCTTTAAAAAAAAATGTCTAACTAATTTATATTTGGTCTTGTAACCAGGTAAGAATAACCTCTTTTTTCATATAAAATAAAATCAACAACGATAAAGACATTACTCTCATCAGTCACAAGTCAACATGTGAACAACATTACATTCTAATGTCTAAAATATAATTGCATACAAATTAAATTGCAGATCCACTCATACATATTAAAAAATAATAATATAATGTTTTGTAAAAAAAGGAAAAATACAACATATATTGTTGCATAGTAAACTTGTGTGAATGAAGTAAATAAAGTCGTGGGAAGAAACTTGATTGATAATAATCCTCTGTTTTCCTCTTCCTCTACAATTCAATGTCGAACTAATTATAAACCCCAACCACCGTTCACCGTCACCAACCACCATGAGAGTCCCATCCTCTCCGGCAGCGGGAACACCCCACGCTGACGACCACCGCATTTCCACTTCCGGCTACCGCGATGCCGAGTCTCTCTTCCGCACCAAACCCATCGCCGAGATCCGAAACACCGAATCCTCAACCCGTAAACAGATCGACGACAAAAAAGAAGAGCTCCGTCAACTCGTCGGTAACCGTTACCGTGACCTCATCGACTCCGCCGACTCCATCGTCAACATGAAATCCTCATGCACCGCAATCTCCGCTAACATCACCGCCGTTCACGATCGCATTCGTTCTCTTTCCCAATCCGAATCTCAATCCCGAACCAAACTCCATTCACAATCCCGAGCCTGGACTTACGGCATCGCGTGCCGTGTCAAGTATCTTGTTGATACGCCGGAGAATATTTGGGGATGTCTTGATGAAGGTATGTTTCTAGAAGCTGCCTCGCGTTATTCTCGTGCTAAGCACGTGCATCACCGTCTGTTTTTGGATTCTGATGAGGGTAAGGTTAAGATCTTGGCGAGTTTTCCTCTTCTTCAGCATCAATGGCAGATTGTCGAGAGTTTTAGAGCTCAGATCTCGCAGCGTAGTCGGGATCGTTTGCTTGATCGTGGACTTCGTATTGATGCTTATGCTGATGCTCTTGCTGCTGTAGCTGTTATCGATGAATTTCAGCCGGAGAAGGTAATGTTGTTTGTTTATCAGTCTGGATTGGGAATTTGCTTTCATTATGTGGATTTATGTGATTTGAGCAACGTTGTTAAGTTAAATAGTAGCTATAGCAGCGCTGTAGGGTAGCAGAATTTAGTACGAAGTGTTGTCAAATGGTGGTATATCGTCCCCATTGTTACAGTCTAGTGGTCTGGCTGTGGGACATTTTATGTGGAATCCGGATCTCCACACTTCCCTGTCCCCATCTGTGTTTATTTAAGTATGTGTTGGCCACTGAGCCAGCAGCAAAAGACGGAATTTGAGCAAACAACTGTTTTTGCAATCACAATTGACAACACTGGATTTGAGATGTGGTTAGTTAGTTGATTAGTTAGGTGTATAGATTTTAGTTTGATGAGTGTACTTTGATTTGTTCATGAAAAACAGGTCGATGTGAGTTGTTTTGGGTTTGGATTGAGAATTTTGGTTGGAGATGGTGTGTCATTTGCAAGTTTTTATAGTTTTTAGATTTGTGTGATTTTCGATGTGGGCAGTTGGTTAATTCTTCTTCGATTGGTGGGTATAAACTGATTAATTGATGAAAAACAGGTGTTGGACTTGTTTCTGGAATCGAGGAAGTCGTGGATATCGCAAGTTTTGGGTAATGCTGGTGCCGGTGACGATTCTTCTTTTGTGGTTTCTGTCTTGTGTGATGTGTTAGGAATCATTCAGGTCACTCTGGGTCAGGTGGGTGAGTCATTTTTACAAGTATTGAATGATATGCCCCTTTTCTACAAAGTCATTCTTGGATCTCCTCCAGCTTCACAATTGTTTGGCGGGATTCCCAATCCTGAAGAGGAAGTTAAGCTTTGGAAGTCTTTTAGAGATAAGCTGGAATCGGTTATGGTAATGCTTGACAAACGTTACATTGCTGATACTTGTTTTGCTTGGTTGAAGGAATGTGTAAATAAGATAAGTGGAAGAAATTTAATTGATGCCATTGGCAGTGGCCAGGAGCTTGCTTCCGCGGAGAAATCAATAAGGGAGACAATGGAAAGTAAACAAGTTCTACAGGGGAGTCTAGAATGGCTGAAGAGTGTTTTCGGATCTGAGATTGAGTTGCCTTGGAGTAGGATTCGGGAACTCGTTTTGGAAGATGATTCTGATCTTTGGGATGAGATATTTGAGGGTGCTTTTCTTGGTAGGATGAAAGCAATCATTGACTTGAGATTTAGGGAGTTAACCAGCACGGTTGATGTGGTGAACACAATTTCTGCAGTAGTTGGCTCTTTCACCAAACAGAATGATGTTCAGATGTACTTGACCAGACCTTATACAGCAGGCGGTGTTTGGTTTCTAGAATCCAATGCCAAAAAAACTGGAGTTGCTTCTGGGTTCAAAGTCCACCCTGAAGAAAGTGAATTTCAGTCTTGTCTTAATGCCTATTTTGGTCCTGAAGTAAGTCGAATCAGGGATGCAGTTGACGTTTCTTGTCAGAGCATCCTTGAGGATCTGTTAAGTTTCTTAGAATCTCCGAAGGCCTCCCAAAGACTGAGGGATCTAGCACCATATCTGCAAAGTAAATGTTATGAAAGTCTGTCTTCTATATTGATTGCATTGCAAAAAGAACTTGATAGTTTATATGTCTCGATGGAAAGTGGTGACAAAGAGGTACCAACAGCTGTTGCTGTTGAAAAATCTCTTTTCATTGGAAGGTTATTGTTTGCATTCCAAAACCATTCTAAACATATACCCTTGATACTTGGTTCTCCCAGATTTTGGGCCAGTGGGAATGCATCTACAGTTGGGAAATTACCATCTCTAGTGAAACATTCTCGTTTTGGATCTGATTCTGCTATCTGTGATAGTCCAGGAAGACAAACAAACCTTAACTCTAAAAGGCAAAATTCTTCTGCCACAGCAGCCTTGTTTGGAGCAAGAGAAGATGCAAGCCATGAATTGGAAGAATTGAATAAGACTATAGGTGATCTATGTATTAGAGCCTACAACTTATGGATACTATGGATGTCAGATGAGCTTGCTGCTATTGTCTCTCAGGATCTTAAACAAGATGATGCCTTAACTTTGAGCACGCCTGGGAGGGTAAGTGACATTTTCTCGTCTTCCCCCTGTTGTTTATTCATTTTCCGTGAATTTTGATGGTTTAAGATTGTTTCTTTCTTATGGTTATATCTTATTTAATAAAATAGAAATTCCTAAGGCGAGAAGAAAAAACAATGGAAAAAGCATGAACAAGTGGGAAATTGACTTATAAAGATTAATATAAAAACATAAAACAGTAGTCGGAAAGGCCTTTTAAAAGATATTCTGATCAAACAAAACTTGTCCGTTATTCCCATTTGACCAATTATATCACACAGGATACCATATAATCATATTCTGATCTGATAAAAACTCTACTGAAACATACATGTGAACAACTAAGAAAACATGATTTATACTATGTGAAGCTTGGAGCTGATATTATGGAGGAAGCAGTGAAGTACTATACCATAATTCATAAATAAATATTACTATTTCGTTAATTAAATTTTCCTAATGTCTTGCCAATGAAATCATCTGTTAGCAGACTGATCCATTTCAACATTCATTTTCTCAGCCTTCATGAAAACTGATCAAACCTAATTTCTTTTACCGTCACCATCTTTGAGAATTGTGACAAGGAATTGAGCAAACCTCATATCCAATTATTTCAGAGCTCTATTGTAAATATTGTTTTGAATCAGTTGAGAATAATTGAATTTTTTATATGGCTTTGTCTTTGATCAATTTCCTTTAAGATCCATATTCTTGAAAACAAAGTTTATTGTTTTCCGCTATCATTACGTCAATAGTAGTATTGTACTAGAAATATGCTAACGAGCATGTGATGATAAGGTTTTTTCACCTTAACTTCAATGAATCAGTGGCATTCAGCTTGACTAATTTCCGTCCTTTAAAACTTCCATTGCTCTCAAACCATGCAGTGATACATGCACACAAGTGGAGAACCTTCCTTAAGTTAAGTGGTGTTACTTGGTAGAAAGAGCCACCACTGAAATACCAAGAAGATATTGATATATATCCCTTAATTGAATTTATTCTAGCAGTTAGCAATTTACCGAGGTTAGTCATGTTAAGACCAAAACAATTGAAATGAATTGAAAATTTCTTAAGGAAGTACATGCTCGCTTTGATATTCTGCGTTACAATACAAAGAATTTTATGGGTTTTGAATCTTTAACTTTCATCATGTGTTTACTTTGGAAGAGATATTAAATTATAAGATGATATTAAAAACATTGCTTTCAATCGATTTATTGGGAATTCGGTTTTTGTCAGAGCTCAACAGTGCCAGTCAGTGCTTCTAGCAAACATACTTTGAGATTAGTCTTGGCTGTTATAAAGCTTTAGTGATGCCAGCTTAGTTAGCATTACACTTATCATCGTCAACATCATCTTTTCTTTCTCTATATGGAACCTTATACCTTCTGCAAACTCGTGGGATTTCAATATAGAACTAAATATTTTGCTTACCTTTTTGTAGGGATGGTAGGTACCATCAAAGCATAATAATGTTATTATCATTGCTAATCATTGATAATACGTCTACCACTGCTACTATTCTTTTATTGAGGACTCTTTCTTGGTGATACAAACAACCAAGATCTTATAGCCTTTTAATCTAGAAGTTGCTCATGCTTTTGTTTACTGAACAGGGATGGGAGGATATCGCCGTCAAGCAAGATCAGTCTGATGAGAACCAATCAGAGATGAAAATATCTCTTCCGTCTATGCCTTCTCTCTATATAATCTCATTTCTATTTAGAGCGTGTGAAGAAGTTCATCGAGTTGGAGGTCATGTACTTGACAAGAAGATTTTGCATAAACTTGCATCAAGGTTATTGGAAAAGGTAGGTTTTCTGTGGATGTGTTAGTCCATTTGATCTTAGTCTACTGGTGTGGCTGTTTTTTTTTACTCCCAGCCTTTCCTTTAGGTACAATTATTTTTCTATAAATGAATTTTCGTTGAAAAAAAAGAGTAAATGATGGAGGGGGTTATATATCCACAAATTAATAGAATGCAAAAAACAATAAAAAAATATGAGAAGTGAACTAAGAATGCAGTGCTGCAAATGCTGCATGATCTCTACAATATTCCTCTTGTTACTCTACTGTAGTTTTTTTTTTACCTTCTGGGGGTTTTAAAGTCACTTTTGTCCCATTAAATTTATATGATATTTGAGTGTCTTTCTAATTTGAATCCCCAAGTTAAGAATACACAGAAGTTAGTCTGTGATATGGGTATTTTCTTTGTCAGCTTACTTAAAATGGAGATAATTTGTAATCTTTGATCAATTTCTGGTAGAAAATATAGTTGGTATTCTTGAATTGACACATCCACTGTCAAATTTTATAGCTACTATGCAACTGTGACATGTGACACTAAGATTTCAGAGAAATGGAGATAATCATAATGTCCCCAAGACCATACTGTTCCCACTTTTAAAGACCAATTTTAAATAATTTATTGAAACACTAGAATGGATTATGAGTAAGTGGCTAAAGAGAATTGAAAAATAAAATGATACAGTTTCAGTGAGGCCCTTTATGCACCAGATGATGGATTATCAAGTAAATTTGAACATACAATGAGGCCCTCTATGTGCTTGACTTATTGTACATTTGTATATACAACGTATTTTATCATACAGGTAGTTGGAATCTTTGAGGCCTTTCTTTCCGCTGAAGTGGGTGGTGCTCATCAAGTGACAGAAAAGGGAGTCTTGCAGCTTTTGTTAGATGTCAAATTTGTCATTGATGTTCTCTCTGGTGGTGATTCAAATTTGGTTGGGGAATTATCTAGTAACCCAAAGGCAAAGTCTTCTCTTAGAAGAAAGCAGGGCCAAAGTTTGACAATCTCAGCCATTAGAGAACGGTCTAATCAGTTGTTAAACCGGCTTTCTCAGAGACTGGATCCTATAGACTGGCTTACGTAAGTTTCTCATTATTCTGTTCAAGCTTTTTCTTTCTTTAGATTCAACAGTACATCAGAAGGACCATCGGAGCACAGTTCATGGTGGCTTATGGAATAATAACTAAATTAGGGAAAATATAGGAAAAAGACTGATTGTAGACTGTAGTGTGTGTTTCTTGTGCAAGGATAAATTAGTAATGGGCAATAGTTTTTCTTTTAGTGATTGTGTGCTGTCATCTCAAGTTTCTCCTTCTAATCTGACAATGATTTCTTATCTCCACGTGTAAAGGTATGAACCATATCTCTGGGAGAATGAGAGGCAATCGTATCTACGACATGCTGTTCTTTTTGGTTTCTTTGTGCAACTTAATCGAATGTACACAGATACTGTACAGAAACTGCCTACTAATTCAGAATCTAATACTCTGAGGTGTTCTACAGTTCCCCGGTTTAAATACCTCCCCATCAGGTCAGTTTGATATTGTAATTTATCTATTCTTTGTCCATCTTTTTACAGTGCACAGCCTTTTGCCAGTCTCTCTTACCATCATTCTGTATATATTTTAATTTAAATTCAATTATTTATTCCGTTGACTGAGGCTTTCTATATATTTTTTTTATTTCCTTCTTTTTGTAATTACATGTGATATAGGGTCCGTTTGTTATAAATTTTAAAAAAATAGAAAATTGCTTGTATTATTTTTATGAAAACTTATCAAAAAAAAAATAGTAAAAGTTATTTCAAACTCATTTGTTATAAAATTAAAAGTGTAATTTTGACATTCATTAATTTAGATATGCGTTGTTATAAACTTAACATTATAAAAACCACATACTTTTTCAAAAAGATATCTCTCAAAAATGATTTTTCATTTTAAGCATTTTTTGATATTTTATTATCCCTAAAAAGTTGTACCAAAAGGATGAAATACTAAAAATGACTTTCTATGAGAAGCTATTCAAACTAATTTCTCATTTGAAGCTTTCTTTACAAATTACAACAACAACAACAACCAATCCTTATCCCACTAAGTGGGGTCAGCTACATGGATCAAATGACGTCATAGTGTTCTATCATAAACCAAATTTGGATCCAACTCATTGGACCTCTAAATCCTTTCTAAATGGTTTCTCTAATAGTTTTCCTAGGTCTTCCTCTACCTCTTTTAACTTGACTCTCCTCCATTTGATCTACTCTTCTGACCACGACATCTACGGGTCTTCTCTCTACATGCCCAAACCATCTAAGCCTATTTTCTACCAACTTTTCTACTATAGGTGCTACTCCCACTCTCTCTCTAATGGTGTTATTCCTAATCCTATCATGTCTAGTTTTACCACTCATCCAGCGCAACATCCTCATCTCTGCTACACTTACTTGATTCTGGTGTTGACTCTTAACTGCCCAACACTCCGTACCATACAACAACGCCGGTCTGACTGCTGTCCGATAGAACTTTCCTTTCAACTTAAGTGGTACTTTCTTATCGCACAAAACCCTTGAGGCTCTTCTCCATTTCAACCACCCAGCTTGGATACGATGATATGCTATAAAAATCATTTTTAAAAAAAACTATAACAGACGGGCCCCTTAGCTTCCCATAGATAGGGTAAATATACAGCTCAACTGTGATCCCTATTAATCCTCATAATACTAGAGGTTCCTTTTTCTCTACAGCATGTGTTATACTTTATATTGTATCGTTCCTAATTTAACGAGATAAGAAATTCATCAGTTTCAAGTTATTCAATGACTTTTACGGCAGATCTGCTAACAAACCTATTAATGTACCAAAGCTAGTAATTGACAACCTAAAATTTCTTCTTATTTACAAACTTACATCTTAATCGTGGTAAATCCAGTGCTCCAGCATTGTCCTCTAGAGGGCCAAAGAAGACATTCACCCCATCTTCAAATGAAATCTCTTCAAGAAGTTCATGGAATTCAATTACAAATGGAGATCTTTCTCAAAAGATAAATCTGGATGACAGCTCAAGTCTTGGGGTGGCAGCACCATTTTTGAAGTCTTTCATGCAAGTAAGTTTTTATCATATTCCGGTATTATTTTTTGCCTCATTGCATTCGAATGCTGGACATATATTCTTTGAATAACAAACCACAGGATGTTGATATTCTACAACTCCATGATTTACTAATCATCACATTCACGGCACCACAATGAACTGTATCTATTTGTGTAGCCATACTAACGTGGACAAATTTTTTTTTTTTTTTTGTCACACGTTAACCTTATATTTTGTATACATGGTGGAGCAACTGTTTTACTAAATTTCTATCTGTTAGCCAAAAAAATAAATGGGCTATGTATTGCTCAAAACATGAAGAATGCCCTCAACTATTTTATTTGGACTGTACTGTTGCAGTATTCAATAGCATTAATGCCATGTCTTTCAAATTATTTGATGGCACAAAATTACCTCTGATTACTCGATTCATGCACTGCTCTAGCCTAGAAAAGGTGTATCAATTCAGTTGTACACCAGTAACACCACTTAATTAACACCTATTTGAAGTAAGATTATTTAGTACCTAAATGAATATGATGTAGAGATAAGAACAACGTCAAAGAATAAGATCACAGAAAACCTTCTATGAAATGTCATATGAATCTTAGGCTTGCAGCTATACTGAACTCCCTGCCGAGTTAACGGCTATGGAATTTTGTTTAACCCCACTTGATATATTGATATATAGCATCGATATAGAGTGAAGCATTTGATGCAACCTTGCCAATCCTCTGTCCTTCATACTTGTTCAAAACCCTCATTAATTAAGCAAACATAAAATATTGTTGTCCCATATGACGGGCAGTAGAAGACAAATAACCTGACTGATTTGAGCTTAATTGCAAAAATGATTAGAGAGGGAGAGACCAGTGGAGCATTCACCCGTGAAAGACTGAACAACACTTTTGGTTTCCCTAATGCACAATCTGATCTCCCAAAAATTTTACTCAAATTTACTGCTATAGTTTTGTTTGAAGTACTGAAATGAAGTCATTTTATTAGTTTTCCTCTATCCAAAATCTTCTTTCTCTATCCAATTAATTAGGGACTTGGGATGAGTTTGGAACATTGAATGATTTGAACGGTTTACAATATTAAACTTCTGTGAAAATTTGAAGGAAATTGTACATAGTAAAATTATAATTTCGAAGTGTAAAATGTTAGAATTTCAAAGAGGGAAAAAGTTTGCGATTTTTAAATTTTAGGTAAAATATGATATTTTGATTGGTGGCTTTTGATTCAAAGAGGGTTTAAAATATTTTAATCAGTTCAATATGTAATGCTTGAGCAGAAAATGAAAATTTTGTGGGTTTAAGGTAGAAGAAAATGAATAGAATGGCTTGATTGTAACAACTTCAAAGTAGATAACTTGACTTTTAGCAAAAACGTAATGGGATATCAAAATCTTGCAATAGCCAAGAGTAGAGGGACCTGAATATACAATTCATTCTAGATAAGATTGTGTCAGTTTGAGGATAAAATTTCTCACCTTGACCTCTTAACAAAGTGAACTTTCTTTAACCACTCATTAATTATTTAGTGATCCATTATTCATCTATTGGAAATAGTTTAGCTGTTAGCCTTCACTGTTCCTCTGATTCTCTTCCTGCATGTTTTTATGATACCTGAATGTTTTAATGTTTATTAATATTCTAAGTGTTTATGCGATAAGAAAGTACCGCGTTGAAAGGAAAATTCTATCAGAACGCTGTCAGACCAGCGATGTTGTATGGTACGGAGTTTGGGCGGTTAAGAATCAACACGAGAATAAAGTAAACGTAGAGCTGAGGTAGAGGAAGACCTAGAAAAGCTACAAGAGAAACTATTAGGATAGATTTAGAGATTAATGAGTTGGATCCAAATATGGGTTATGATAGAACATTATGGCGTAATTTGATCCATATGACCGACCCCACGTAGTGGGATAAGGCTTGGTTGTTGTTGTTGTAATATTCTAAGTGCTATAATACGTTTTTTAGGCTCAGAGCTGAGGTTGAGCACATGCTTTTAAATTATTTGAAAGCTATCTATTTTGTTCCTGATGTGCTGAGCTAATTTTTCACAAGTTTCAGCAAATTCTGGATAACTTTTTCTTCTAATGCTCATTGGTTGAGCATGTCATACCTATCTACTTGACCAAGTAGATTTCAATATGCATTTTTTGCAATTTTAGTTGGAACTCCTAATCAATATCACCTCACTGATGTATATGTGATGATGTTTATAAAATTGACTGCATTGTTGTGTCTTAAATGCATTTGCAAACTGATATTTCACCATTCTCGCATATCTTAAATCTGATTACAATATGTTGTTTGATTGACATAGTTTTGTCAAGACTTCATACAATTTGTTTTTTTTTTCCTAGGTTGGAAGCAGGTTTGGGGAGAGTACTTTTAAATTGGGATCAATGCTAACTGATGGGCAAGTTGGTATTTTTAAGGATAGATCTGCAGCGGCTATGTCCACATTTGGAGATATTCTACCTGCTCAGGCAGCTGGTCTTCTTTCATCTTTTACTGCTCCCAGATCAGATTGATGATGACCCAATGATTGAAAAGCACCCCCAGTTGCTCTTTTGCAAAGTCGTCTTATCAGAAAGTGTGGCGTGTTGTTACAAATTCTCAACACTCTGTTCCTCATATACGGCGCTACTGTAATTAAAGAAACATTAGAATCATATTTGAAGCCCCAGATATTCAAAATATGCAAAGCAAATGGATACATATGAACTGGTGATGAGGATACTTAATGTTGACTGTCGTGGTAAATGTCAGGT
>Ga0315915_1009411_pt1 | contig 11111 bp, 7 predicted proteins | sample MpolbnodulesMG_FD_207738 | JGI IMG/M metagenome (GOLD analysis project Ga0315915, IMG submission 207738) | Medicago polymorpha root nodule microbial communities from Los Angeles, California, United States - branched nodules | ecosystem: Host-associated > Plants > Roots > Nodule | place: USA... | reverse complement strand
TGTATATTCAAGACATTGAAACAACAAAAAATAATTTTTTTTACATAAAATTATCTATTATTTGTATTTTTTAATTCTTAACAAGTGCCCTAAATAAACCCTAAATCATATTAGATAAGAACCTTCACTCTCATCAGGTAAAATGAAGAACAATTTTTGCAACAAAAAATGATAGTTGCATAGGAGAGAAACATACACAGTAACACATTAAGAACATGTTTTATTGTTGGTACAACCATTATATGTGAGACACATTTTAATTAAAAAAAACTCAATTATTATATTTAAGAAGAGGAATGTTTTATATACAAATGATTGGTTCATGAAATCTCATAATGCTTTTGTTAAGGTTAAACAAGGGCAAAATCGCTTCATTAGCTTCAACTTTAGATTTTGTGGAACTCATATCATAAATAAGTATAAATTTCACTTATCACGATCATTTTTTCTTTTATTTTAAATTATCACTTTAAATATGAATTTCATCTAAGAAACATATTTACAACATGAATATGAGACACTTTAAAAAATTGAAGACAAAGGATTGATTTAATTAAATTATAGACCTAATATTTCGTAATTTTATCCACATCATATTTTTAAAATTTCACACATAGTTTCTCTCTAATATTTTTTTAATTTTTAGATTACCCCTAAAAATAAATTAATTGTTAAATTCCGCACAAACTTGTTAAGAACACCCTAGCAGTGAGAGAGTGAAGAAGAATCAAGAAACGATGGCCGAAGACGAAAGCAACGATCGCGTGCCGCTGCGGTTGCGACCGGAGTGGTCTGACGTAACTCCGATTCCTCAAAACGACGGCCCTAATCCAGTAGTTCCGATCAACTACTCCGAAGAATTTTCCGAAGTTATGAATTACTTTCGTGCTGTTTACTTCGCCAATGAACTTTCCTCTCGCGCTCTTTCTCTCACCGCTGAAGCTATTTCTCTAAATGCCGGAAACTACACCGTAATTTCACAATTCGAATTTCTTTTTGCTTTTTTGAATTCAGATTTGATGCAAATTGAAATTAATTACTTATTGATTTTGATTAATTATGAGTTTTTGAGTTAATGATAATAATTAGGTTTTGTATAGTTTTGATCTTGTTATGATTTTGTAGGTGTGGCATTTTCGACGGTTATTACTTGAGTCACTGAAAGTTGACCTACATGTTGAAAGGGAATTTGTGGAGCGTGTTGCAAGTGGAAATTCCAAGAATTATCAGATTTGGTGAGAGATCTTTCTTTCTTACTTCGCTTGCAATTTCAATTGCTATTTTTAGTGATTTTGTGTATAGGGCACGTGTTAAGAAACCAAATATAGAAATATTGTATTGGAAGATTGTATTCGATTCATTGCAAGCTTAAAAATTCTTTTTTTAAGCTCACTCACCGAGCTACCTTCTAGCGCTAGTGATTTGTAGCTAATTATTCAATGTTGACATAGAACGGTGTTTTGTGAACAAACCATGTTGTTTGTGCAACAAGTCCTCTGAAATGTTGACAAAATGGGAATTTATCACTTGTTAGTTTGAACTTTGAAGTAGATGCAAATATTAAGCTGGGTAGCTGTGGTAGCTAAATTAAGAATTGTTGTCATGTGACTTAGAGCTCATAGGTTCCAGTCATAGAATTATATTGTTGGAATATGACAAGTTTGTGGCATTTTCCATCTATATTACAATGTAAAAGCACACAAATTATAAATTACAGCTAGGAGTATCCAAACTCCAAACTGGTATCTGTAACGTGTTTGATACGGTATAACTATATTATGGAGTGACCATACTTCCCTGTAGGGAGCATTACAGCACTATCTTTTTTCCCAGTTTTCCCACTTGAGTTCTTTGCACTAGGCTATATTGTGTTTGGGACCTTATTTTACCATTAATAGTGGACTACGACAAATCTTAAAAACTATCTGACACAACTAATTAAGTGGCATTTGCGTCTACGTTGCTATACAAATAATCAAGTAAAATGCAGCTAAGAGTATTCGATGTGGTATTGATGATGGTTCACCACTGTTATGAACTTGATTACTATTTTTAAAGTGTTTCTATGTAGCACGCATTAGGCTTCCTTTCTTAAACTAGTTACTGTACCCGGTTTTTTTTTTCTTGCTGAAAGTTGTAGATCTGTATTCGATGATTCCTTGTGCTCTTCAAACGTCACTTGCATTGTCTTTGGGTACTTATTTTAATGGAAATGGAAGTATGGTAATAATGGATAAAGCATATTATTTCACATCCAGGAAGATAGATTTTTATGTTCAAAAGATGATGCTCCTTCCTCCGGTGTCAATCCGATATAAGTAATATGAGTGGGTGTCACACACTCTAGTCTTTGTTCAATGCAATACACAAAATAAGTTTAGTGGGCTAAGCATAACACATGTTTATTGACCTGCAGTGACCTTTACATATTAAACCATGATGGTGATATCCAATAGCATAATGTAATAATTCACCAGGCAGATGTTGCTGGTCTGAGACTAGAAAATTGTTCTTATTTCTTGCATATTACTCCCTTCATGAAATTGTAAAGAATGATCTTCTTTGTTCATATTGGCATGACATTCAGTTGCATGATTTGAGGATATAGTTCATATTTGATAGTCATCTTTATATATCTAAATGTTAAACAGTGTTGCAAGCAACCCTGATTAACCCTAATCCCGCCCTTTTTGGCGGGTCTAAATATATTTTTTTGAGAAAAAAGGTTTCCCAAGGATTCGAACCATGTACCATATGGCTACACTTTACATCTTTCACCACTAAGCCACTTCCATTTTGATTGAAATATTGTTGCTTCCAAAATTGATATACCGTACTAAAGTATTTTTTTTTAAAGCCACAAATGCCCTAGCCGTTTCATTTCTGATAGCAATTTCTTTTCAATATTAACGATTCCTTTATTGACGGTCATTCTTTTTCATTATTATTATTATTATTATTATTATTTTTATTTTCATTTTCATTTTTATAAATTTAATAGGCCTTGCGGTTAGGATCAGTTTTTTGGTGTATGCTTACTACGTGTTACGATATTTAAAATTGTTGATAATTTGACTGATTCAGATGATAATTTTATCACTAGAAACTTAACTTCTTAGTGTAATTTTGTTGGCCTCTTCGTTTCTCATATACTCCCTCCGGTTCTTAATATAAGAGAAGATTCTTTTTTTATGTTCATTGAATAAATGATGTATTTAGTCAATATTGTAGTCCACATACATTAATTATTCAATGAACCTAAAAAAAGATTCTTCCCTTATATTTAGGACCGGAGGGAGTATTATATTACTTGAAGTTATTTATTTTGACTTTTTATTTGCAAAAATCACTACTTGATTATAACATTACTTTGCTTTCTCCCTTTGACTTTTCAAACATGTTTACTATTTTTAATTTGTTTATTTTAGTTGTTCTTTTAATATGAATGTAATCGAAGATAAAGGTTGAGAAAGAAGAACTTCGGAACACAACCATTTTGTTTTTTGCAATCATTTTATAGCATAGTATTGAATGCATAATCAATATGATATATTTATATATGAAACTCTACAAAATCTGTGCATCGCACGGGTTAGAGTCTAGTTTCTTATATAAACCATATACATTCATGAAGTCGTACTTTAAAGTGCTTCCTTTATCTTCTTTTGCATACACATCATCACATTGATCTTGATGTCAGATGTTTATAGGCATCATAGGCGATGGGTTGCTGAGAAATTAGGACTTGAAGCTAGAAACAGTGAACTTGAGTTCACCAAGAAGATATTGTCTATTGACGCCAAACATTATCATGCATGGTCTCATAGGCAGGTTTGTTTCTCCCATCTTTTCCACGAATCTAATTTTCAGATGGTGTTGCCTGTTCATATTATGATCATGACCCAATAAAATTTTGCTTCTTTTTTTTGTATGGACGGACAGTGGGTTCTTCAAACCCTAGGAGGATGGGAAGATGAACTCAATTATTGTAGTGAACTGCTTGCAGAAGACATATTTAACAATTCTGCTTGGAATCAGGTATCCGACTATTGTACATGTTATGTTTAGTTTTGGTACATGACACAGTAAATATTCAACATGGATTTGTATGATTGTTTTCTAACTAATTGAGAGATCAAACACATGTAGTATTCTGTATATTTAAGTCATTGTCCAAAATGTTACTTTTCCCAATAATTAAAATTGAGAAACATTGGTAGACAAAGCTAAGCTAAGCTGTTGCTATTGAAATACCTGTACACGAATAATCTATTATGAAAAAGAGAAAAAAGGGAGGTCTTAGAAATGCTTTCTATTCCTATTTGCATTTTAAATTTGGTGTGTTTGCCTTGTATATGGAATAAGCCTACAATCTATAATTACTTTCTAATCCTATTTGCTTATTAAATGTAGCGTGTTTGCATTGTATGGAATAATCAAGGTAATCAGAACCGGACCGGTCTTTGAACCGGCGTACTTATGGGTTTGAGGTTTTAGGGTTGGACCGGGGTTCAACCGAGGTCGAACCGGTATGAACTAAATATACATTTTAAATTTTATGCAAATAAAAAATATACGAAAATAATATAATATTCATATTTTTGTACAAATTATTTATATAAATTAATACTTTTTTGGAATAAATTAATAATTTTTTTAAGAGGTAATATAAATTAATACTTACAAGTGTATATTTTAATTTAAAGCTCATACATATATAAACAAGTTAGTAACTTTTAGTTGATAGAATCTTGGTAAACGATGTTCAAGAAATAAAAGGCAGTGGACAAGTGCCTAGTGGATCATGTATGTTAGTTAGGCCCAAAACACTAATATAAGAATTCTAACCCTAATTCAGTTTCCATTGACCACACTATCTATGATTTTTTCCAGTATGCGCCGCACATCACTTTTCATTTGCTATTGCTTTGCTACATCTCCTGTCTCTCCAAATTATCTTCTTATTCTTCTTTCTGAATCTACATGACCCAACATTTATGCTCCCAACAATTGTATCCACAACGGTTCCAGCAAACTTTGTCCTGTCGTTTTGAATGTTTTCGGATGTAAAAAGGGAAAACTGGTTTGACCTGTGGAATCGATCAAACAGCCGGTTTTCCGGGTTTTGGCTGGTTTCCTACCGGTTTCCCGGTCTGATACCCGGTTCTATAATCTAGCGGTTTATGGTGCTAACCGAACCGCACATTGGCCCGGTTCACGGTTCAACCGGTCGAACTGGCCGGTCCGGTTCAGTTTTGATTACCTTGGGAATAATAACTTGACAATCAATTTTACTTTAAAGCATTTTCTTGATATTTTCAAATTCAATAAAATTAACACGTAATATTTTATACAGAGATATTTTGTCATAACAAGGTCTCCCTTCTTAGGGGGGATAAAAGCTATGAGAGAGTCTGAAGTGCTTTACACCATTGAAGCCATTATTTCCTACCCTGAAAATGAAAGCTCTTGGAGATATCTTCGAGGACTTTACAAAGATGAAGCCACATTATATGTAAATGACACTCAAGTTTCTTCAGTATGTTTAAAGATTTTGAGAACAAAGAGCAATTATTTGTTTGCTCTTAGTACTCTCTTGGATCTTATCTGCCTCGGTTATCAACCAAATGAAGATTTCAGAGATGCCATTGAGGCTTTAAGGACTTCAGATAATGAAGAACAAGATTCAGATATAGCAAGAACTATTTGCTCTATTTTAGAACAAGTTGATCCAATTAGAGTCAACTATTGGGTCTGGCGTAAGAGTAGACTTCCTCAGGCAGCTTAATACCGTCTGTGTAATTTATACTTTGTCTATTGAAATTGGATGTCATGAACACCCTATGCTTGACAAGTATATTTTTTTTTTCTTCCGACAAAGAGAAGCTTGACAATTAAGTTATTGGGTGAAAACAGGGTGGTTGTTTTTGTTCTGATATGTTTTCAAGATGTATTTCTATATTTAACAGGGTAGTTGTTTTTGCCATGATATGTTACCAGGGCGTACTTTTATAAATGCAAAATTGTCCTCTTTTGTTCCTGCCATTACTAGCAATTTAGTGTGACAACTTGTTAAGTATTGGAACTAAGTTGAACAGAATATGTTTTTCACCAACTTCTTTTCTTGTTTTATAAAAAATGCTCTTCTACTTTTCGTTGTTAACATTGTATTAACGAATCACTGTGATAATATGTTGAAGTGTATAATTGGGCATCTATCTATGAAAAACTTGTTTAAATTAATAAAACTTATTGAGTCAACCTGTATACTATGCTTGATTCCAATGTCAAACAGGTAATCACCAAGTGAGAGATGGACGGAGTAATATCATTCTCAATGATTCTGTGGTAAACATTTTGTTCAAAATTCTTAGAATAAGCTAATTCTTAAACAGGTATTACAAAGCTGGTAAGTGCAGCATACAAAGCCATAAAATTTTGGGAGAAATCAATTAGTTTAAACATTCAATTTCACTAAAATGCTGTTAGAGGCTTGTATTGAACCTGATATTTGGTATTGACATAACAAAACCCAGGAACTAAAGGCAATAGAAGGGAAATTAAACATGAAAAAAATAAAATTAGTTGAAGATATGTAATTCTTCAATACATACATCTCTTTTAGTTGAAACGAAAGAGTCTTTCTTCAGAATATATATATATACATCATCACTAGATATACACGGGTATGTTCAAGATAATTCTCATTATAATTTGATCACACCCAAATTCTTAGCTATGCATATATATCAAATCTGAAACAAAAAAATCAGCTTCACTCAGCCTTCTTGTTCAACCGAGACTTATTGGACCTGGAAGATGAACTTGAAGTCTCCTTGAACGCTGACGGGCAAAACTTACTTACACCACACTCTCCACAGCGAGGCCGTAAAGGAGTACATATTGTCCTTCCAAATCCTACCTGTTCAATTTCATATTAAAGTCAGATGATGCTTTACATATATAAGAAAACAATGTTGGAAGATAGATGATATAAGAAGCTCAAAAATGTTTTTAGCAATGCAGCAATAATACAGCCCACCATATCCAAAATATAACCATTTAGGTGCATTTGTTGGTATATACTATAGTCTATACTATATGCTACATAGTCAAAGGAAGTGAATGAGCTATGCATACCAAAAGATAATTTATTGGAACCCATTCGTCCCTCGGAAGCCACCGTTCCAGTGCCTTTCTAGTTTCTTCGGGTATTGAAGTTCTCTGACATGGCACGGGGAAGAGGATTATTAACTTCAAATTTGTGACAGTTGGAAACAAGTTAGTGAAAAAAAAATAAAAACTGGCCAATCAAAGAACAAAATTCTCCATGCTGACAAACACCGGCTGACTCGCAAGTCAAGCAAATTTCAGACATCATGATAAATAAAAGATACGTTCTGATAATAAAATTGCATTCCCAATATGTTGTAACATATATATATTGATCCCATAACATAAGCCTCGATAATCTTATATAGTAATTTACATAATTTTTCCCTCTAGCCAGCAAATATAATGTGATGTTACCGAACTTAAAACAAACCTGTTTTGTGCCGGGTCTCGAAACCCATCCAAGACGATTGCAGATGCGGTGGACATGAGTATCTACACATATCCCTTGGACATTGTTCCATGCAATAATCATAACCTACAGCACCACTAAAAAAATGATTTCAGGAAATAAAACTAACACCATTAACAAAATGAACCTTAAAACTAATGAAACAAACGGTTTGAAATACGAAAAGAAAACCGTACATACCAAATGAGCAATCTTAGGACCTACGCCTGGAAGTAAGAGTAGTTCCTCAATTGAGTTAGGTATGTCCCCATCATACTTTGCGAGACAGATATCAGCAATTTTCTTCAAGTTACCAGCTTTTCTTATATAAAACCCAACCTGAGAAAAGAATGCCCAAAAGTATAAGCTTAGATATTCAAATAATAAAACACAAAAAGGACATAAAATAATTGACATGCTAACATCTTATAGAAATACTGGAAGCTTCAAAACTGGAATCTTTAATTTTCGACCAAATCCAAATTAATTGATCATACGAGAAACACAGTTTTCACAAGCTACCAAAGAACATACAGGGTAAATCAGTTTTTTGATAGTTTCTTCATCAGCTTTGTTGAGTGCATCAGCAGTAAGAAGACCATTTTGACGAAGACGTTGAGTTGCTCCTATTGTTGAAAAAAACACTCTTAAATATGACTAAACTTGTACGAGAAACTACCAAGAATCAATCACATAAAAAGACAGATGATAAACACAATTGGAGGCCAATGTGCATAGAATGGCTGCTCAAATTTTGTTAGATTAACACTTTATTGGTTTTCAAAGTTCAGCCTTCTACATCATGCAATATAGGAAGTATCTAATTTTTTTTGCGCTTTCTTTCTGTGTCGGGCCTTGTAATGGATACATACTAATTTTTAGTTCTGATGTGATGTTGTATTTTTCTGTGTGTATTCCAGAATATTCTAAAAGTTTCAGAAGTTTCCCAAACATCTCTTACACTTCAAAAATGTTCAGAAAAAGTTTAAAATGGATATGAGAAAAACATGGAAATGCTAAATCAGTTTCCATTTCACCGAATCATGCTCAAAACCTTCCTCTAAATGAATCATAAATATTGTTGAAAAATAACATTACAATCTTAGAATGAAGCTTCTCAAACTACGAACAAAAGAAAACAAATCTCAACATGTTTTTCATGATCCCATAAACATGAGAATGTAAATGTGCTTACCGCGAGTAACATGCTCCTTAGTTTGGCTCGATAAAAGAGAAGATGCCAGGACAGCAAATCTTCTGTCCTAATTATATGCATAAAATTTAGTTTATTATGACAGCAAAGTTATCCACATTAAGGTTCACACTGTTATTGAAATCAAAATAAAATAATGGCCCAATAGTCAATAGCTAATGTAAATTTCCAATAACAATCCAACCTATTAAAGGTTTTTAACTATTAATGACTGATAAGAGATTGCACAGAAGAGAAATATTAATTCGGTGAGAATGTGTAACGCATGTATTGGTTGATAAATGACCAAAGCTATGTTTGGATTGATGGAATATAATGGAATAAACAGACAATGGTTGCCATTCTATCCAATACCTCTATTTTTCTTCCTTAATTAGGGATGTGAGATGGAATGGAACCATCTTATCATTTACTAACCTCCTGGCCATTTTGTTCACTTACCAAACAACGAAAATTACCTTCAATATTTCATAAATCACCAAAATAATGGTATGGTTAATTCCTTTCATTCTATCTCTTATCATTCACCCATAATTATATATCATTGTAACCAAACACAATTTAACTGTCCAAGAAATAACTTAACTTTATAATCACATTAAAGACATAAGCCAAAAGGTTAGTGCTTAATTTCTTTCACCACGCGCGAAATCAATATAAATAGTATATAGATTTAGACCTTAGGAGGATGAATATCAACATCTTCCCGATCACCGGTAGTTTCTATCGAATACATCATTTTGCGAATCCCTTCAAGCACATTTTCCCAATTGGCAGGACTCTCATCTACATAAATAAACAACAAGCACTATAAGCTCCCTAAACTAAAAACACTTCCATAGAATACAATCAACCCAAAACTATAAATTTCATGCAAGAAGCACTTACTAAATTGACCCAATTCATTTGTTCCTGTGTATGCAGATCCTTCAATCTCAGTCAAACCAAACTTCTGTGTAGTAAAATTACTAACATAAATTATATTGTATTACATGGAAATGTGAACATTCGAAGAATTCCCAAATTTTTGCATGAAAATTGAAATTGCTTAGATTAGAAAAAGGGTCAAATAAAGTCTCACTTTTTGGCCTTGAATTTGCAGCAAGTGCTTCTTTGATTGAAGTTGTGTAGTGTTTTTGGGTGTGTTAAATTGGGACACTGAAGAGTTCAAAAAATGTATGAAAGAAAATTTAAGGAAAAGGAATTGAAAACAAAAATGTATTGCGAAGAAGTTCGTAGCTACCTACCTTGGTGTGGATTGGTTTTGGAGGAAAAACATGTTGGTCTTGTAATGGAAGAGAAGACAGAGATTCGCACCAAACAAACAGAAACAGAAGTAAAAGGAAACACAAACATTTTAGGAAATTGTCGGGGAACTATAATGAGCTATGCATACTATTTTAGGAGGGACTAAAAATTATATTTTAGTATTTTCAAAGGTAACATGCAATAGTAAAATGGAAATAAAACTAAACTAAAAATACTAAATTAACTTATAGAATAAAAGCATGTATTCTTGTTTCTCGTGCACCTATTTGGATTATAAAATATAAAAATGAAGGGTTTTTGACGGTCTTTTAACGTGTCTTGAAGAACGTTTAATACTTTAGGATTATAAAATCTGTAGAACGCGTGAGAAACTGATATGGTCAAAAAAGAAACAGTCGTACGTTTAATATTTTGTGTTTGACTATATTGTTGCCGTCGTTATTGATTTCTCACCCATGCAACATTTACATGGGTGATAGATTATTTGATGTTATCAAATTTGACTTCCATATATTATTTGATCCGCTCCCATAGTTTGTTCTATGGCTACATGCTACAGTAAAATATGAAGAGTAGTGCTAGTCACACTCTCTCTAATACTCACTCTTTTATTGTTTTAAATCATTGTAAGTCTACACTTTGGATTTCATTCGATAAAAGAGTGAGTGATTAAAAATGAGTGTTACTAGCATTCCTCTACTATGAAAGCTCATCTTTAAAGCTAAATATCATTCCAAGCAGTGTGATTCATTTAAATTTTATGAGCATGTTTATGCGCGTAATCAAATGCAATGAATGTAGTGATATTAAGTACTACATCCGTCCCTAAATATAGGAGCCTTTTGCAAAAATCACGGAGATTAAGAAAGTTGGTTGCAGTATTAAATTTGTATATAATTACTATTGTTTTTACAATTGGGTAATGCTATCCAGTGCCCCCGGGGCACTGGTTAAGGAGCATTAAATGAACAAATTCCACTTATTTTACTTTAATTAAAGTGATAAATAAGACAATTAATTAAAAGAAGAAATATGTGTATTTAATACTCTATCAAATTTACTATT
>Ga0315915_1009408_pt1 | contig 11115 bp, 5 predicted proteins | sample MpolbnodulesMG_FD_207738 | JGI IMG/M metagenome (GOLD analysis project Ga0315915, IMG submission 207738) | Medicago polymorpha root nodule microbial communities from Los Angeles, California, United States - branched nodules | ecosystem: Host-associated > Plants > Roots > Nodule | place: USA... | reverse complement strand
CAAACCAAACAAAAATTCTAGTGCATATATGTCAGTGACATAAATATTTCCAAAATCATCCTAAATAAACCACTAAACATAATTTCCATCAGCAATAGCTATATATTATGAGTGACTTGACTAGAGAAAATTGCAATTCCATCATTTCCATCTGAGCTTTGTTCTTTACGACCCACCTTCAGCTTTTTCTGCAAATATAACAAACATATTAGATTTCTTGTTATCAATGTATATGGTAAATTATTAAATATGTACTCGAACCTGTTTCTTAGTTTTATCTCTCTGACATCCTAGTATGTTATGTCCAAACTCCTTGCAGTTACCACACCTGACTGTGTTTGATCTTCTCGCATCCTGTGAACCACCTGGACCTTCAATCACACTTCTCTTCCTATTAACTCTTGGTCTACCTAGTAACCTCTTCAATTTAGGAGGATCAATTTGTGCATAAGAGCCTCTATTTTTGACATCTAACTCAGGCATGGGATGTACGATGTTGTTGTAACATAAAGAATAGACTTTACTAGTATAAGCAGTATCACAAAACATCTCTACATTTGCTCTTTTGTATGCAATGCATGAACATGCATGCTTGCATGGTAAACCAGTCACCCTCCAATAATCACACCCACATGTTCTATCCCTCAAGTTCACCACAAAAGTAGTATATCCGTCTTTCACTCCAAACTCATCGTCACCTGCATATGTGAGTTTACACATTCTTCCATCTTGCATTGTTGTGTCAAGCACCTTTCTAATCTTAGGTGTGATAATATTATCAAATTCACACCCTTTTTCATATCTTTTTTGAAATCTAGCCATCAACCTGCAAGTAATCGACTCAATCATTGATAAAACTATCTTCTTTCTATCATCTCCCAACCAACTATTAAAGGACTTTGCGACATTATTTGTTACATGATCAGATTTACACTCAGAGTCAATAGTATATCTTGCCCACATGCTTTTTGGCCTTTCAGGATCCAACATCCAATTTGCAGCCTCAACACTAATGTTTTTTAGTTTTTCCATGGCTTTCTAAAACATGAACTCATTATACGCCATTGCAACAGCCCAAAATTGTGTACTAAGAAACAGTGTTTTGAATTTGAGTATGAAATTGTTTAGCAAATGATTACAACAATACCTATAAGTGAAAAAAGGTAAGTTAGTATACAATCTGTGCATTAAAGAAGTACACACATCACATATGACAATTGGATTAGGTTATATTAAACCTTTATTAACAAATAAGCTTTATGTGGTCCTGCCTTAGTACTACTGCCTTACGTAGTGGTTCATCTTTTTGACAGTAGTGAAGTGAATGTATTATTCAGTTGACCAAAAAAAAAAAAACTAACAACAGAAAAGTAGTGTGACATGTTGGTTTTAAATCATTCCAAAACAGATATAGGTCTAACTCTTGAAGCAATCGAAACAAGAATGATGTCATTTGTTATTCTTACTATGTTCAAGTCAGCACATTATGTTATATGACAGCAGTGTGATAAAAAAAAAACAAAAATAAAACAAAAAAACTTAAAACATATGATTTCTCATTAATTTATAGTACTACTGAGTCATTATGTAAATCTTTAGCAACTGCAGATACTCATGCCAATATCAATAAATTTCAAGCGAGGTTAATCAACCATATAATTGAAAAAAGGTAAGTTGGTAAAAAAGTAAAAATTTATCGGTGTTTGGCATAGGGAAACACTTCCATAACTGCATTTCCCAACCCCTATTCAACGAACAATTCAAATTACATTAATCAAATTAGATAATCAAGTATGATTGAAAGCAAAATTAGACAATCACTAACCTTTTGCATATCTGACATGATTGTCACATGCTTATCTTTCCATTCAGGAACAGAATGCAATACATTACCCAACAAAGAGAGGAAAAACATCCATGAGTCCTTGCACTCAACTTCAACAACAGCAAAGGCAATTGGAAACATGCCTTTGTTTCCATCAACCGCCACAGCTGATAGTAAAACTCCCCCACATGGTCCTTTTAGATGACATCCATTAATGCCGAACCAAGGTCTGCAACCCTTCACAAATCCATTTTTCATTGCATTCAAGCAAACAAAAAACCTTTTAAATATAGGGTTTTGGTTGATTCTCGGTTCCAACTCAAGCTTTATAATAGATCCGGGATTTGTCTCAAAAGCAAGGTTAGCCCAAGATGGCAAGTCATTATATGAAAGTGCATGAAACTCTTTTGTGTCTTGTCTCACCTTTTTTCTTGCACGATAAAGCTGACCTATGTTACTTGGTTCAATGTCATAGTTATCCAATTGTTCTTGTTTCATACCCGCATAACTCATATTTGGGTCAGCCTTTAACTTGTTATTTAATTTTCTTGCAATCCAAGTAGATGTGGCATTTGAGTTCTTTGTTGTTCGTATGCAAGTATAACTAGGGTTGTAAGACTTAATCTTATATGTTAACCCATCTGGTGCAGGAGATGTATGAATGCGCCAAGAACAACCATCTGCGACACATTTAGCAGTTACTCTCGCCTTTTCGTTTTTTATCCTCTTAATCTCGAATCCCTCTTGTATAACAAAATCTCTAAGAGCAGTTCTAAACTCATTAACATCACTAAATAATAGACCAACTTCAAGGTTCACTTTTCCATTAAAGTCATGAGCAAATATTTTTCCTTTGATACCTCTATCAGAATAAATCAACACTTTATCTTCATCAGAATTTTCAGAAGCAATAAGATCATGTTTTTCTTCAAAATCACTAAGTTCATCAATATTAATCTCATTATCCCTTTTTTCTTCATCTATGTAACTAGAACCTAAGTGAATTTCATCACTTTCATTTTGATGAGGCTCACCACTCATTCCCCGTTCATCATAAGACTCGCTAATTATAGTATCATGGACTTGACTAACAACTTCAACACCTTCATGATTAAGCAATGTTGCATAAACATGGATACAAATACACATCTTATAAAGCTTGAACATCTCAAGAACATGAGAATCAGTTTTGATGGGGATTCTGGACTTACTAGTGGGATGACAAAAAGAAATAGCAAAAGACAAACCTTCATTATTGATTCCATCATTGTTAGCCAATCCACTAATGTCATCAACCAAATCCAAATATGAGTATTGATCAGGATTAACATTCAACAAAGGCATACTTCTTTCTCCACCAAAATGAACCAACAAATGTACACATCCTGTGCTAGGTGAACCAAAGCCATTGTTCTCCATTTTTTGAGCTTTTCTGGAATAAAATCACATTAAATATTGAGTCAATACATCAATTCATAACCTAATAGAATAAGAAGAAAGTGTGAATGAAAAATAAGTATAACAACACAACAAAATATAGATAACAAATTCATAACCAATACTACAAATAATCAATTCATACCTAAGAGTCTATGGAGCTCGAATTCTGATGAACAAATATATATTTAAACAGACATGAGTATGAAACAGAAACCAGTGTAATCAATAATGGTGAACGTAAACAACACACCAAAAAGAAATGATGCCACAATAAGGAAACAATGATACAAATACGATCAACAACGTAAAAAAAGAACAGTGAACGTAAAAAACACACCAGAAACCAGACAGAATGATGCCGCAATAACCGTTGAGAGCGACGAAGACATCGATAGAGAGAACGCACATAAACAGTTGTCACTAATGAGTGATGAAGGAGGATGATCAGATTCAGAGATACAAGTGAGGGTGAAAATGAACAACTATGGAGAGAAGACAAAAGGTTTCCATTAGAATAGCATGATTTTTTGGCGGTTTTGAGAGGGAGGAAATGCAAAGATCGTAAACCTAATTATGCTGATTTCTAACGAGAGAGGTAACAGAGTGTAACAGAGGGGATGTATATGATGGTTTTGAAAATAGAGGATAGGTTTGTTGTATTTAGCCATAACTTGAGGGAGGTTGTTATAATTTGCCCTTTATTTTATCATCATTTTCTAAAAAATTGTGAACAAACCTTAAACGATTTTTGAGATGGATGGAGTATTAAATATACTATCTCTCTTGATTTTAACATTTAATTGCTCTTATGCATTTATTATCTAATGGCTAGGATTACACTAGACCCTCGAGTCACCGGAGATGATCCAATCCCCACCCCACACCCTTATTCTACACCCTCTCATATGGTATTTTTTTTATTAATGAATTTGTTTAACTTGTTTAACATTGTATATGTTCAAACAATTAAAAGTGGCAAGTTTTTATTGAAAAACAACAATTATTTATTGAAAAATTATATATCAATATAAAATTCATAAGTTCTAATGTAAAGTTATTATTTTAAACTTCTTAACATGTACAAATTTTTGTATGATGGAATAACTCATTATTAATTATGATGAGGGGTAATTTTGTCTAAAATATATTGTGAATTTTCTCTTTCTCACCCTGTTTTCTCCTTTTCGTATCTTTATTCCTTTTCACACTCTCTTCTCTCTCTTCCTTCACCTATTTTATACGGCCTTTTCTCTCACACCAGCCACCACCATCAAACACACTGACCACCCACGTCGCTATCTCTCATACATCTCTCCATCTCTCAAGGTTTTAAGTCTTAAGTCAATCCAACTATGGTGCATTAACAAGTCATAAGTCTTAAATATTACATAGGCAAAAAGAAACCCAACTATGAGGCATAATTCAAACAAGTCTAAATATTACATTTCCAAATGCATATTTTAAATACGTTTCTATCAAACATCACTTCTTTTGAAATCCGGTGGTTGAGATAAACTCAATGAATTTAGGTCGGTGCATGACCCCTCACTAATGTTTGCTTAAGCCTCTCATTTGAAATAGTTGGTCCTCTAATGTCATACCTCCTTGTAGTAACACCCTACAACAACATTTTCAATCAAGAGTTATGTAATTGGTCCTCTAATGTCATACCTCCATAGTTGGGTTGACTTAAGACTTATGACTTATTTAATGGTATTTTCAAGGATGAAGTTGTGTCTTCTGACTTTTTTACTTTGTTCTGCACATATATCCTTCAAGGATCAAATTGATATCTGTTTATATAATTCAAGGACTTATTTGATGGTTTTTTAATACAATGTAGGGATCGATTCGATAGTTAGTCAAATCTAATAGGGAATAAATTGCATAGCATTTTTTGCAAATCAATTAATTTAATCCTTGGAAATTTTGGTCACTATGAGTTAAATTAGTCCATGCTTATGTAACATCTGACACGACAACTCATGTTAAAGGCTAATGGTCACGTCAGCACCGTTAACATCTCAAATAGACGGAGAGACTAAATTGGTTGACATATGACAAACTCAGGAACAAAATAGCTATTTCGATAAATGGAAAAATGATTTTGTCCGATCCTTGAAAATTGAAGGACGGATTTGACTATTGAGTGTTTTGAAATTTGAATAGTATTTTTACCCAGAGGAATGTTAGCAACACTCACTTTTCAACACTATCTCTAGCACTCACTCTTTTATTAGATGAAATCAATGTATATCCCACAACTTTGTGTGAGTTCAATTTTCAAAGTATAGATCCACAATGATTTAAATCAATACCAAAATAAGTACTATAAAAAGTGTTTAGAAGAAAGTGTTCTTAGCATTACTTTTGCTTGTTTTTTTTTGGTCAAATAGTATACTGGAGAAATTCACCTTTAAGATAAATAAGTGGGATGTTTGGGGTTCGAACCTCAGTCTCTACACATATTATGCATTATCTCTGACCAAATGAGCTATGCTTATGGGACTAGCATTATTTTGTTAGTGGAGAATAAAAATGATTATTTGGCAATAAAAATTGAAAGACAAGTCATTCCCACAAACTTAACCAAAACCAAATACAATAGTTGAACTCGCCTGCTTCTTCAAGCTGCGGGATTGAGGTTTCTTCACACTCAATCAAATTCCACAAAATCTCCATCAACATTTCAAACACGAACGCGAAATTCATCTCTAACAATGGGTGGTACATCAAAATTATCATTTCCGATTTTACACCCTTGTTCCGTTTCTTTTCTACTTGGTTTTTCTCACATTTTCGTGTTTTTCTTCTCAGGAACACCAGGGGAAAAAGAAGAGAAAGTTTCTTTGGATCTCAGTGAAGAAATTCTTCTCAGTATGGAAGTTGGAATGTCCTTCAAAGATTACGTAAACAATTTCTATTATTCTTCCGTTTTTTTATTTAATTTTTTTTGTTGTTTAATCAAATTGAACATTAGGGTTTTTCATTTCATAATTTGGTTTAATTATTTCTGTTTTGTGCATTTTCTTTTTACAGAATGGTAGAATTAGTTCTATGGATTTTCATAGGGCATCAAGTTATCTAGTTACTGCTAGTGACGATGAATCAATTCGTTTATATGATGTTGCTGCTGGAACGTAAGTCCTAATTTTATTTATTTATTTATTTATTTATTTCTTGGTTTAATTATGTAAACAAATCATGTAGAATCAACTTATTAAATTTGTCGAAGTTGCTGCACTCAACATTCTTATAATGAGCAAACCACCAAATTTGTCCCTGACTTTGTAGGATCCTCTCAGTCCCTGAGATTATGAATATTTCAAAAAGGTCTCTGACGACTTTGTCAAGTTTTACTCATGTTAGTCCTTTTGAAAGATGGTAGATACTACATTGATAGTAATTGTTAAATTATAGGGACCTAATTGATAGTAAATGGTTAAATATAGGGACCAACTTGACCATTTAATAGAGCTAGGGACCCTTTTGAAATATTCATATTTTCAGTGACTTATTTGAAAGCGCACTACAAAGTTAGGGATTAATTTGGTGGTTTACTCTTCGTATAATCCTGCGCTTTTTTCTTTTCCTTACTTTTATTTCAGCAAAACTTATGATGCCTCTAAGTGCAATTTTATGGCTAGTTGCTTGTTTATTGCTTAAGCGGCACTGTTTATTTCATTTTTATCTCTGTAGTAAGTCAGAAAAAATCAGTTGCTAATTAGTAAAAATTGGTTGCTTATTAATAAGAAAATTACTTCGATGCCTTGATAGCAACTAAACAATCGTTTTCAGAAGTAGTGGAATAGAAGAGGGAAAAGATGCATTGATATCAAATGGCTTAATAGGAAATGAAACAGATGCAAAACTAGAAAAATAGAGGAAAGAAAACTCAAAACTATTTACAATGGAGGTGAGTCGAGTTTTATGAAGGATGCTGGAGCAGGAGGCTCGCTCGCTTTCGAGATCAACATCGGTGATAGCAGAAGCCAAAAATGACAGAAGATGGAGGCTAGGCACTCTAGCCTACTTCCTCGTCCTTTTTTTCAATGGGTTCTGCTTTGGTTGATGTGTTGTCCTCCCTTTCCAATGGAGATGGTGGAAGAGACTGAGAACAAGGGAGATAGGGCCAGGAGACGGGGATATTGGAAGATCAGGGAGGATCAAATGAGAGTGGATTGGAAGAAAAATTTGGAGTTAAGATAATGGGGGCTGGGAGAAACATTGTCTTCTCAAAGAGGAAAGGGAGAGAGAGAGTTGAGGAAAAATGTTTTTTTTTGTTCAAGTCAAATTAAGGTGACAATAGATGAAGACTCTGGCATAGGAGTGAAACTTCAATAGTTTTGTTAAAACTGACCTAGCAAAAATGGGCCTCCCAAAATTGGGTAAAGCTGCAAAGTTCTAATTTAGGGCTGCATATGCTCTAATATTATTTACAACATTATACCATGAGTAGATGCGATGGATTCTTGTACCGGATTGGGATTCTTAAAATTTATGACATGACCTGGATACTACATTCGTAAATAGATTGTTGCGTAAATAGTCACAATGAAGAAATTTATTATGTCATTAGCAATGATGTTGAGTTTTTGAAATTACATTATTTTCTCAGTATTATATATTAATGTCCTGTGTTGTGTCATCCATACGAGTCTAGGCATTTTTTTCTCTCTACTAATTGGTCTATATTTGTTCATCAACATGAAATTTTGAGATTTCCTAATTGTTACCAGATCTTTGAAGACAATTAACAGTAAGAAATATGGGGTTGATTTGGTTTGCTTCACATCTCATCCTACAACTGTCATTTACTCTTCTAAGAATGGTTGGGATGGTATGTGTTATATACCTATTTCCATCTTCATTGATCTCTGTGTAATCCGTAAATTTTTGTATATTCATTACTAATATGATCAATTGATCCAGAATCTTTGCGGCTTCTATCATTGCATGATAACAAGTACTTGAGATATTTCAAAGGTCATCATGACAGGTTTGTTATATACACTCCAATCTCAAATTGTATGTAGTGTTCATGTACATTCCCTTTTTGTCATATAACAAGATATATATTTGGTCTTTTTCTAGGGTTGTCTCACTTAGCTTGTGCCCTCGGAAAGATTGCTTTATATCTGGATCGTTAGATCGAACTGTCTTACTATGGGATCAAAGGGCTGAGAAGTGCCAGGTAGTATAATTTGAACACTACTGCTTGCATATTTCTTAATCCTTTTGTATCTAATACATCATATAACTTTTTTAGGGGCTTCTTACTTTCTTTAAAAACTAAATAGGGACTGCTACATGTACAAGGAAGGCCTGCTATATCATATGATGATCAAGGGCTTGTCTTTGCAATAGCCTTTGGAGGATACATAAGAATGTTTGATGCAAGGATGTATGAAAAGGTTTGAAAATTTCACATGAAAATAAACATTGTTGTTTTGGTTTGTAAATTTGTAATGTTAATTGTTATATAAAATAATAACCTATTATTGTGAAATTCACTCTACAGGGTCCCTTTGAGCTATTTTCTGTTGGGGGAGATGTTTCTGATGCGAATGTTGTGAAGTTTAGTAATGATGGGAGACTCATGCTTGTAACAACTACAGATGGACATATCCATGTCCTTGACTCATTCCGTGGTACACTTGTTCGTATCGTCCCTACTTTCCTCAGCTCAAATACTTCTTTCAATTGTTTTATATTTGCTTTGAAAGGCTTTCTATTTATGTGATTGCTTTTCTTTATCATATGTACACAGTTATTCACGTATAATGTCACGCCTGTCTCATGCAACTCCACATTAGAAGCTTCTTTCAGCCCTGATGGAATGTTTGTAATATCAAGTAAGAGTTTTTGGATTACCCAACACTTTTTTAGTCATTATGGACTTGTTAACTCATTGATGTCGTCCACAATTTTTTGCGTAAACCTTTCTTGTATTCTGTACATGGAATGTGGAACTTTATGACCCCTGTATTCCATACCTTAAACTATGTTTTGGAAGAAAGCTTTACAATCAATCAATGTATGTAATCCTGTTGGCTTCTGTTTGTTTCTTGCTAGGTTTGTTATGCTAAATTTTTAAGCCTGAATTTTGCAGGTTCTGGGGACGGTAGCATTTATGCATGGAGTGTTCGGAGTGGTAAAGAGGTATGATAAGCTATATTCTTTTTTTTCCCGCATTTCACTTAATTTGTAGCTTTACGATAGTCTTAGATTTTATATCTATAAGCAATGTGGGACTAAATCCACCCCTTTAAACCCAACACTATGAAGGTGTTTAAGGCTGCAATGAAGGCAACTCAAATGCCGCAAATAGGCGGCTAGGGGTGGACCACAATAAAGGCGGAATTTCCAACAGATAGCAATTCTCCACTAAGGATAATATGCTTAAGTTGGGCCACTTTTACATGTTCAGCTTTCCATGCTTGTGTGAGGCATGCCTTCATTGCAGCCTACTAAGTTAGATGTTATGGTCTGAAAAATGTTTTCAAGTGCGAGGTATCCCTCACCTTAAGTGGTTGAGTTAGACACAACCCAAATTCTATGAGCATGTTATTAATTAATTATTATAGCAACTTTTGAAAATTTATCACTTATAGTTATATCTCATAACGGATATGTTCAATCTTGTGTGCCATAGTACACATTCTGGCATCACATTTGATGGGATGGAAGCCACTAGTGATCATTGTTTTTCTAAAAAGAGTTTGCATTTTGTCTATCCTTTTTTTTTCTTTGCTGTTTGATTACCTGGAGAATAGCAGAAAACATAATGTTATGAAGCATGTGAAGTTGTATGTGAAATTTTAATATTTTTGTTTATTGAGAGGTTTGAAGATTGATACCCCACATCATATTTTTATTGACAAATATATAAAGCACACGGGGAACCTCCTTTAAATGCTAGCTATCAAGAGGAAATAATCAAACCACTAAATATTCAACCAAACATCTCATACTACTTGATGTAGGACTTAGACATCCCATAATATCCAAGTCCCAATCATAGCACCGCCCTTGAGAGATGACGTTCCAGCAGCTGTACTCTTCAACAGTGTACTCGGCCTTTCCAGTCAGCCTCTTCTCAGGTATCTCTTTATGAGCCTGGGCAACCAGGTTCTGATACCAATTGATAGGTATTTAAACATTTGGAAAATCCTCCCTTGAAGGCTAAGGGAGAAGAATCAAACCACTTAAATACTCCACCGAGCATCTTGTACTAATTGATTTGGGACTTGGACATCCATAACACCCATGCCCCTATAATTTCTGTTCACTTCTTATAGAACAGAGAGCAGAGACTGGTCAACCCAGGAAGTAAGGCTAAAACCAATGGATCAAGCATAAAAATGAAGAAAAACTATTGGATTAATGTGCTGCACGATGAAGAGAGACTCGTGCTTCTTCAAAACCACATTATCAAAATTAAACAAAATAACTAGCTTATTTTCCACACAGACAACAATCCTCTCACCCAGACCAAGTTTAACCACTACTCCCCAATTTTTTCACATACCCCCTTTTGACCCTCCACCTTTCCACTATATGGATGTCTCCCCAACTCCAATTGCCACTTTCCCTTTGTATTATTCCCCATCCACTCACTTTGCCTCCTTGCTCCCGTTCTATGAGAGATTTTCTTTATAATGGGCCTGTGACACCACCTAATAAAAAATAGGAAAATGATAGGTTGACACCCTTTAATTGTAGATTTCTGCTCTTTACCCAACATATTTTGCTCGCGCCCAGCTGAAATTCCAAACATACCCTGGCGTTAGTTAACTAACGCAAGTGTAAATTTCTGCGTTACTGAAATTACCTAAATACCCCTGCGT
>Ga0315915_1009406_pt1 | contig 11116 bp, 7 predicted proteins | sample MpolbnodulesMG_FD_207738 | JGI IMG/M metagenome (GOLD analysis project Ga0315915, IMG submission 207738) | Medicago polymorpha root nodule microbial communities from Los Angeles, California, United States - branched nodules | ecosystem: Host-associated > Plants > Roots > Nodule | place: USA... | reverse complement strand
AAGTGACACATGCACCAAAATCACTCACCTGCCCAACCGCTTCCTCCACCGGAAACAATAGGTGAGTCACCAGCAGATCTACAACATGGTCATGATCTAACTCATCCTCCTGAATGAGCCGTCCAGCGACGGGGATGCCTAGAAGACAAGCCACGTCATCTAGTGTGATGGTCATCTCCCCAACAAGCAGATGGAAGCTGTTGGTCTCCTGATGCCATCTCTCAGCCATAACACACACTAACCCGTGGGAGATGCTTTTGTACCCAGACAGAAGGAGGGGCCTAAGACCGGATGCATCCACCGAGTCCCAGAACCAAGGGTTATCATCTACCGACAACGGAAGGGACAAAACAGAAAGCCTAAGATTTCTCCCGTGCAAGACGCCAGTCATCTTACGATCCGCTTGCAACTGAAATACAAAAAAACAATTTAAATTAGTAAAATAAACATGAAATAATAAAGTATAAACATTCTATGTAAAATATAAATCAATTATACTTAATTACGTAAAATAAGCATGACATATTCTACACAATCATACTTAAATTAAATAAACATAACATATTCTACGTAAAATAAACTTCACATAATAATAAACTTTAAATATTCTACGTATAAAATAAATCAATTATACTTAAATACGTAAAATATCATTAAATTAAATAAAAACAATTATACTTACTGTTTTATCGTTCCAAAGCCTGCATGCCACGTGTTTACCGAAGTTCGGTAAAAGTGACATCTCATAAGGCCCCCTGGAAAGTCCCATCCTTGTCCTTCATAACAGGCTCTGCATGCTGCTGCTCAGGATGCTGCTCGTGCTGCTGCTCAGGATGCTGCTCTTACTGCTGCTGCTGAGGAGGCTACTCAGGAGGCTGCTCAGGCTGATACCCCTCATGAAACTGAGGCTGATACCCTTGGTGATACTCATACCCCTCCTGATATTGATAACCCGGCTGAAATTCATGCTGCTCCTGATAATGCTGCTCCTGCTGGTACTGTGTCGGGTCCATTATCTGGGATGGAGCCGTCTGTGACGTTGATCCCCCTGCATCATCTACAGTAGCAAGTCTCGTGGTCCCCACTCTCCCTCAACCTCGACCAGCCGGAGGGATTAACGCTTCTTCTCCCTCTGTGCACTACCAGTAGGGGCACGCCTCCCAGCCCTAAAACTGTCATTCATCTCCTGCTCAGACATATCTGCACAAAAAGCAAAAAGTCTTTAACATATTTTCACACGACATAAAATTTCGACAATGTCATCTTTAATAATACAACAACACTATAATGTCGACAATGTCATTTGAATCCATAAACTACCACATTGTAGTCAAATTAACTATAATCAACATTAACAAACAAAACTCTAACTAATTACATCATTAACAATCCAAAAAAACAAAAAAATTATCATTGAGACATTTCACCGAACACATAGTGTGCAATTTTCAAACAACTATGTAATCTAACAATTTCTAAACCCTAAACTACCACATTGTACCCTAAACAACAATTCCTAAGTTAAATCATCACTAACAATCATAATCTATAACATGCAAGCAAAATTTTAGAAAACCTAAAAATGTAAATTTTTTACAAAAATTTCAACCAAAATAATGCAAAGAAGTAGGATAATCATCACTTACTTGATATTGTGGACGAATTTGGTTTTGAATGGCACAAGATTGATGAAATTCGAATTTGGGGTGAAATTTTCGTGTTTGGCAGAAGTTGAAAATGAGGAACTGTGTTGCTGTGTTTTGCTCTTAACTTACTTAACTCACGCTGCGTGAGTTAATTTACGTAGGGGTATATCCGTCATTTACTTTGGAAATGAGCAAAACTGTTTGGGTAAAGAGCAGAATTCTAGACCTATTTTACTCAATAAGAGAGTGAATTTTTTTGAGCAATAAGAGAGTGAGTGTTGGCTAAGTTAATTTTAAATTGATTTAAAATGCCGGTATCTCAAATGTAAACTTGTGTTTTTTGAAAGGAAAAAAAATTCTACTTTATCCAACTGAGTTTTTTTTTTGTTATGCACCAAGTTCACTTTTTGCAAATCTTACACCTTTTTTCTTTTTCATTCACAACACAACCAAATAAAGTTAGTATTTTTTGTTTAAATTAAGTAGACATATGATTAAGGATGTGAACATAGAAATAATAGACACAAACAAATTAGCATATCAGCATCATAGAAAGGATAACAGTCACCCGTCTCTTTTTAAAAATGAAAGTTCTTAAATAGACAAATAATGCAAACAAACAGAACGTAATTTGGTAAAAAAAAGAACCTTAAAAATCAATATGTTACAAACCCGTAGTTTAAAAGGAGACATGTATATTGTACCAAAACAAAAGGAAGACATATATACAATTTTACCTAAATTAGAGTGGCATGGACTTTTTCAAAGCTTTATCTATGTTGCTCCATACATTTACGATAATGGCAACAAAGGTGAGCACTCAACTCAAGAATCATGACAGCAAAATATATAAACAAAACATGTCACGATTGCCAAAAGAAAACAACACTTTCTCCTCCATCCATCATATGAGAGGCACCCAAGAAAAGTAAAACCTCGTTCTACTGAGTGCTGCAAAATGTAAATGTAAATAAATACAAAGCACTAAAACGCGTAAACCTCGTGGTATCTTTTTACTAGAGAAAAAAAATACTATATCAGCCTAGTTATTATCTAGTTTAAAATGTTTCTCTACCATTTGAATCAACTTTTTATATGAGAGCACCAAAATAAATGTATATTACAGATTTTTTTTGTTTCTTAATGTATTCTCAATGCATAAATTTTTATTTATATTTATAAGAATCAAAGATCGAATTTCTGATCAGACGTTTAAAAGACTCGAGGCGTTTATCACTTAGACCACACAAATTTGGTATAAACCATTGATTGTGAAACATCATTCAAAAGTTACACGCAATCAAGATTTCTCAAAAGATTGATTTTGTCTACCACTAATTTCTTCTCACCAGGGCATAGCTATGAACTACACGCATTCATGTTTGCAAACTATCCATAGCAAAACTTCAAATTGCAGTCGCAGTTACTTCATAATTTTTAATATTATTGATGATCACTGTTAAGTGTGTATGATGCAATCTCAACTGCTGTTGCATTACGACTGTGGAGACAAAAAATAAAAAATCTTAACTTAGCGCGTATATTGCGTGTAAGTATACAAAGAGTAGGGACGTAGTATTGCGTGTCAGTATGAGGCGGATATAAATAAAGGTGGGAAATAAAAAGATGCCAAATTTAAAAACTACCTGAAATTGATATGTGGGATGTTTGTAGCATGCCATATATGAACAATACATTTTGTTACATTCTTCTAGACAACAAACACATAAAAAAAACACTTGAATCAATCAAGAAGGGGCAACAGGAATCCTTTCATCAGAAAAAATGCTCCTCGTAAAGTGTAAAATAGATGAAGACATAGGTAACTCCTCAAGCTCATCGAAAAAATCAAATTCTTCTGATTTAGATGCTGACAAATTCTTTAACTGTGCATAGCAGAGTGGCTCTTCCTCTAAGAGAAGATCTATTTTGTCAATGTGGCTTTTTTCCATATTTAGTTTGAAAGGATCTTCTTGGTCTATAATGATGTCCTCTGAGCAGTGTGTTGGGGATTGTAAGTAATGAAAATTTTCTTCATTTGTAACTTGATCACTACTCACAGTGCTCTTATTACTGTTAATTTCCTCTTCTATCTGTTTCTGTTCTTGGTTTTCTTCCTTAGAAGTAACTGGGAGATCTTTGATTGTTTCGGTTTCAGATTCTTTTGGTTGTTGAGCTAAATTTGTGGTGGAGGAGAGGGCAGTGGGATCTGGATGGTTATGTGTTGAAGTATAGGTGATGATGAGCAATGAAGCATCTGTGCTGCTTCTCTCTACTTGTTTTTTGGCTGAACAGCCCTTGCATGTGCTGCACCTATAATATCCCCTGTATATTTGTACCAACATTAAACAAACTGCAATAGGAAGTGCTAACACAAACACCGGACACGATACTAAAATTGACAAGTCTCGACACCAATATTAATTTGAAAAAAGGAAATTTTTGAATATAACCACATGTGTTAGTGTGGGAAACTGACACCGACGTCGCTTTCAATATGAAGAGTAGGTGCTAGTGTAGCATATTCAATTCTAGAATTCAACTTGTGTAGCCTTAGAGTTGAGAACTTCCAAATTGGCAAGGAATCCAAATTAGTTCTTAACTTATCATAGTCAATTAAACCCACTATTTTTATCAAAACCATTTATTGATAGAACCATATTTTCATGTGGTTCTTATACAAAATATCATAAAAACTTGAGTTGGAAATGTTCTAATTATAAGAATGCTGTCTTATATGCAAGATCTTAAATCATCTCTAAGGCCAATTTCTATGAGTAATTGTGTTTAAGTATTGTGTATAAGCTGAATGAATCAGTTTGTTTTGTATTTGAGTCACATTAAGAAACTTCTTTGGATTCTCTTGCCACTTGGACCACGTTCTGTGACTCTAGTTGGATAAATTAATATACCCCTATTGATTCTGTCAGAATATATTTCTATGAATAGTTGTAACTAACAAGAGATATGAGTCAATAAATCGATCATTTTTGTTATTTTGTTCATAAAAAAAGAACAAATTATCACATCATAATAAAAGAAAGTTCATAAAAACAAGCATCATGACTGGCATTTCAGATTAAATGAGTGTCCGGTGTCCGACCGACACTGTCACTGACATACCACCAACACATGCAGTGACATTCAATCATTTTAATTTATTAACGATGTTTGTACATGTTAGTGTCAGTGTCGTGCTTGATATCCATACATGTGATTCAATTAATGAACATCATCATGATTATCATATCTAGTGGAAAGAATGCACACCTTGGATATGGAGAGCCTTTGATTGGTTTTTGTCCGTATTTCCTCCAAGACCAAAAATCTGAAGGAAGTCCTTCATTCTTCACCTTGCTAACATTCTCTCCAATCCTCACAGTCACAACCGTTTTCTCAACCATTTTCCTGAGACATGCACAACATATATAAAACATGCAAGCTAGCTAGCAACATCACTTTACCAAAAACTATAAAATTAAGAAACTTGCTAATAACCAAATAAAATATCAAACTCTAAGTTCTAAGCATAACTCACCGTTTCTTAGATACTTGAGATTCTGGTTTGAGCTCTAAAGATGTTTCTGACTCAAGTTTGGGGGAGGCATTACTGTCCATAGCTACCTTAAATTCAATGATTTCTTGCTGCTGCAATTGTGATCTGAGATTTTTTAGATTTAAGAGAGGAAAATAAGAAGTTAAATATATTTGATAGAGAAATTAATAGAGTAGATAGGGAGGGAGAAGGAGAATGAATAGATAATGGCAAATTAAGTGAGCAAGTTGCTATGTCTCTCTTTTCTTTTCATTCATTTAATATAAAAGCAGGGAACAACTATGCACGTATCAATGCCACCAGCCCCCAGCAACCCCACCTTGCAAATTGCAATATAATAATACCATCAATCACATTTATACGTTATTATCGATCACTTCTTTAACTTATCTACTTATGCTTAATAAATTTTGGATATTGTATTTTAAAAACTTCACCTATACATTATAAAAATAAGGTGGCTAATTGCTACTCAAAGTGTAATTTTTTTATACGTACAACTAATTAAATTACACAGCAATATCATTTTATTTATTTTAGGAGAATATTTTATTTTAAAAGAATATGCTTAATGCATTTCATTTATAATAATAGATTTGATACATGTTAGGATGTTAGAATAAATGTATAGCTTCCGACAAAGCCACCCTAAACTATGAACAGTTTCGTTTGTTTGTCTTTTAACATAATATTTTGGTAACCGGAGTTTCTTCAAGTTCTAATACACTTAAGGTAAATTAATTCAAAATTCAATTTACTTTAAAATAATAAAATATAAAAAAAATACGACATTAAACAATTGGATGATGAGTATAATTTTTATATGTTATGTATCATATTAATAAAGCTCAAGGGCATCAAAACATTTCTCATTATTTTATTATTTTAAAATATCTAGATAGTGATGTGATTTGATGTATGTATAATAAAATTAGCACCAATCATGTATATTTGAAATCAAAAAATAAATATATTTATGAAGAAAAAAATTATATTTATAAAAATATGATTATCCCCTTGTTTCAAAAATAAAAATAAAAATATGAATATCCCTTAAAAATAAGAATATGAACATAAGCATCACAACCATAAATAATGAGATATTTTCGGTGATGGCTGCACAAAGGGTGGGCCAGGGCCATCATTTCACTGTATAATGCCACGTGGACTATGTATCCTACATGAAACCAAACAGAACATTGAAATCTCATTTCAGAGGAGAAGAGTGGGAACAATGCATTGTTCGAAAAATGCTAACGGTATTCATTTTAATATATGTTTTTCAACGTATTTCTTTAATTGATTAAAATTTATATGGACTCATCAAACTTATATGAAATTGAGAAGAATTAATGTGAATTTTAACCAATAGAAAAAATAAGTTAAAAAATATGTGTTAAAATACGTGTTTCTAGCAATCATATGAATTGATTATTGTTTTTCTTTTTCCTAGTGAGCAAAGCAAATTTATCTCATATTATTATAGAGCTGCCCTGGCTAATTCTAGCTTGCTTCTTAGTAAACTCAAACAAAGAGTTTGGCACAACAAGAAATACAATCTCTAATGACACAATTAAAGTAGGATAAATCACAATATACTCCATCCGATCACTATTATAAGTAAAATTTTACTTTTTAGATATATTAAATAGTTAATGCATCTAGTCTTTATTATAAACTAGATACATTAATTATTCAATGTATTTGAAAAATGAAATTTTATTTATAATAATGATCGGAATGAGTAGTTTATTGAAGTTCTCAACAACCGTCTTTACATATATCAAGCTCAAATATAACTTCCCTGTATGCTTCGAACAGTGCCTTATTGCTCCAAAAATTTATTTTTCAGCAGGACCTTATCTTTGATAAATTTGAACTGATCATAAAAAGTAGTCTCAACTACATTGTTTAATAACAAAAAAAATTAACACATTTTTATATTGATTGTAGCAAAAAAAATAAGTTTTACTAAATTTTATAGATTGCGTATATATTTATGAAACTCGCATTTTATTTTGATAGAAGAGAATAGGTAAAAATAATAATACCTAAAGAGTATGATGATAACATTTCTCTTTTGAACAAAACATTTTTCTTTAGAACAAAAGGACATGTATATATCGCGATAAGTGCTTGTAAGTAAGGTGGGGGATGGAGTTGACACACTCTTTTGGTATGATAGGCAGTTTGGGTTGGCTTCGTTTTGTGTGCGTTTTCGGAGGTTGTTTGAGTTAGCTGAGAACAAATCCATTACGGTGGCAAATTTGTTTTCTCTTGGTGTGGAGCAGGGGGATGCGTGGAGGAGGAGGTGTAGGCGTAGGTTGTGGGCGTGGGAGGAAGAGATGTTAGAGGAGTGTAGGACTTTACTTCTTGATGTTTCTGCGCAAACTAATGTTTCCAATCAATGGGTGTGGCTTCCGGACCTGTCCGAAGGTTATTCTGTTTGAGGTGTGTACTCCATGCTTACGACAAAGGATGGCCCACTTGTGGCTTCAGTAGCGGACTTAGTTTGGCATCAGCAAGTACCTCTGAAGGTCTCAGTTTTTGCGTGGAGGCTAATGCGTGATAGATTACCCACTAAATCAAATTTGGTGTCTAAAGATGTCATTTCTTCCGAAGATTGCTTTTGTGTCTCCGGTTGCGGTTCTGTGGAAACGACGCAACATCTATTTTTATGGTGCACTACTTTTGCATCTCTATGGTCGTTGGCGCGGAACTGGATTGGTTTCTCGGGGATGGACTCTAATATTATTTCTGATCATTTTATACAGTTTATTCATGCAACAGGTGGTGGGAAAGTTAGACGCTCATTTCTTCAGCTCATATGGCTTCTTTGTGCCTGAGTTGTATGGAATGAGCAAAATAATCGCCTATTTAATAATTTTGTCACTCCCATTCCCAAGTTGTTGGATAAGGTTATAGCGTTGTCCCTAGGGTGGCTGAAAGCTAAAAATGACACGTTTGTCTTTGGGACTACTAGTTGGTGGTCAAACCCTTTTACTTGTCTGGGCATCGGCTAATTGTTTTGTTGTTTTGTCTTTGACAGATTGACTTTGTGTATCTTTGTCACACCTTGTGCTATTGGCACTACTTGTTTGTGGTAATCTAAATTGTAGTACTATGTATACTTGTAACATTGTAACCTCTAATTTAGTTGTTTTGTAGTTGTAGAGATAAACACATTTAACCAAATAATGTAAAAAAACGATCATGTTTCATTTTTGCGATGTGTTTCTTTATTCTTCTTTTACTAATTGTTGTTCTACCATAACCTATTTATTTATTTACTCATGTCTCTTAATTATTTTAGGTCCAGCCATTTGGCAATGGAATTCTTCATGATGAAATATATTCTTGGGCTCTAAGCCTCTTAAAATGATTGAGCAATCTATATGCTTTTGACAACAAAGGAAAAAAGATGAGAAGAAAGAAAAAGAAAATCGACCTAAAAATAGAAAGAAAAATAAATAATCTACCATTCTACCCCAACAAAGGACTCTCCACCTTTGTTTTACACCAACTCCCCACCATTCAAAATGCTGGTAGTTAAAACTTCAAGAGACATGAGACAGCTACTGCTGCTGACACTCAATCTCCATCGTTAAGAGTTTCAGTCGTATGGTATATATTCATATCCTTGTAAGGTTAACAAATTACTATTTTCATTAAGTTTCTTGTAGTTGTAAATCAATCACCACCCTATTTTCATCTATATTGAAGTGCCTCCTCCTCTTCTTAAACTAGAAATGTATGAAATTGTGGACTAACTTAAAGAATATGTAACATATTATTTTTATTTAAGTTTATTATATTGTTCATATTATGGGTGTGGATGTTTGTATTGGTTTTAAAACAAAAACTAATCATTTGATTCAAAGATTAAAAATAGCATGATATTCAATTTGAATTGCTTCTTCAAAAAGTATGTTTCAATTTTATGAAGTTCCGTTTGGATTGGATTGGATTGATTCATTTGGTTTTCAATCAGCACATAGTTATATATTGATATCATGTCCAATAAGTTGAATAACATTAACATATATCAAATATAATATACTAAAAACTAATATTACGAAATATTTTAACAAACAACAATTATATTTGAGACATATAAAATAGCAAAAATGCTATTACATTAAACTAATAAATATTGTTCAAAAACAAAATCAAACTAACAAATATTATAGGAAATTTTAAACTAGTCCTTACTAAATAACCAAGTTGATTGACGTTACTCAAAATCGATTTTTTCCACTATGCACAAATTTTAAAGATGTAAATCTTTGACCCCTACAATTTAAGATGACGAATTGGTCTCTCAAAAAAAAAAGGATGACGAATTGATGATTTACTCATAAATGTTTCATGAGCTAGTTTGTATTAAAAATAAAAGAAAACTATTTATTTGTTGAAAATAAATAAAAGAAAACTATTTACATAAAATTACCTATGTTTTCTCCATTAGTAAAACTGTAAAAGATAGGTTAAATTACAATACAAGTCATTTAAGTAATTTAATTGTAATAGACTGATTCGTTAAGTTTTTTTGGTACCACTTAAGTCCTTTAAGATAGGTTAAATAACTCTAACAATTTGGAGAATTATCTTAAAATGTAAGTTATTTAGAGCCTAAAAGTTTCCATTAAATAACTTAAAGACTAAGTGTTACAAAACATATTTAAAGGAATGACTTATTACAATTAGGTAACTTAAAGAACCTAAGTGATATGAAAAAAACTTGAAGGATCAATTTATCACAATTAAATAACTTAAATGATCTCTGATCTAATTTAGTCAAAAAAAAAATACTAGCAACTTATTTAACTATGGAATAACGATCCATCTTCTAGTTATTCTATAATGAAAAATATATTATATTATAGTATTCAAAACACCCAAAAGATGAACTGTGGATGTGGATAAATTGTTCCCCTGATCTGCCAAATTTGCAGCCAAAACAGCAATAAGAAACTCTATGTAAATATACCTTCCATTGTATTTGTACCAAACTAACGCGCAAAAGATAAAAATGAGAATTAACAAACTTGATACAATATATATATAAAATTCAATTAGTATATGATTCGTGGACACACACACATATATTGGTAGCTTAAGATTCAAAGACCACGTCCTAAAAACAAAACCTTAACTAAGGGACGTGGCAACCACCTTCAAATACCTTTTTCCGGCAACTAGTTGTTAAGTCACATATATACAGAGAAACCTTCAACGTTGAACTTCTAGTGTCTTATTAATAAAGCCTATGTATACATACATGTTAATTTGTCACATAGAATAGAACCATATCAAGACAAATGGGTTTGGAACACAAAACCAAAAATCTCTTCCATTTGTTTGCATCTTCAATAACACCAAGAGAAATTTTTTACTTCTTCACACACACACTTCTAAGCCTCTTCCTACCCCTCTCATTTCTTCTCCTAGTTAAACTCTCAGAAATTCAATACTATCTTCAACGCATTAATTTTTGGCATCAAAAATATTATTACTCATCACCACAAAACTTTTCCTATATTTTAAAACTTGCCCTTCATATAAACCCTTTTATTCTCTACTTTCTAGTATTCATTATAAGCATAGCTTCATTGATCCATGCCTTAACCAACAAAATTATAAATTTGAGTAATTCATCAACATCATCATGTTCAAGCAGCATTGTTCGACCTCGTCTTTATATTGCATGGATTCTCCTTTGTGTTTTCCAAGTTTGTGTTGGTTTAGGAATTGAAGGAAGCATTTTGGTGGGGTTATATGATTCTGAATCGTCTAGTTTTGGTGTTGAAAGGAGTTTCTTGAGCAGAGTGGTTTTTTTATTAGGATTGCATGAAACAACAAGAGTTTGGTGTAGAATGGTTGTAAAGCCAGTGGTGGATGACACGGTTTTTGG
>Ga0315915_1009405_pt1 | contig 11116 bp, 4 predicted proteins | sample MpolbnodulesMG_FD_207738 | JGI IMG/M metagenome (GOLD analysis project Ga0315915, IMG submission 207738) | Medicago polymorpha root nodule microbial communities from Los Angeles, California, United States - branched nodules | ecosystem: Host-associated > Plants > Roots > Nodule | place: USA... | reverse complement strand
GAGCTTAAATATCTTGAATAATATATTAGAAAAAATTATGAAAATTTGATATTTTGAAAATACTCATCGAGACGAATCTAACGACATCTTATATGATATTATTTATCTTTGTATATTAGTAGAAAAATATGGTCAAAGTAAGCTAGGTCAAAATTGCACATTTTCAAATGGGTCATCTATTGCGGGACGGAAGGAGTACTATATTTGCTTCCTTAACCATTGCCCTGAGGGCATTGATTAGCATTTCCCTTATTTTCTATAGGCAAGATCTAACAAACAAAAAAAAACATATATTCGCGTGCGTGCCCCCCTTTTGTGGGTAAAAAATATCATATGCTCTCTCCGTTACTAATTATAAGCATATTTGAATGAATTTGAAAAGTAAAATTTGTTTATAATTAGAAACGGAGGAGTATTTCGCATGGGTTCTGCATATATCATTTTCCTAAATTTTTAATACATAGCCTATAAACCTCTTTTTGTAAAGTATGTGCGAGCTTAATATCAGCCACATCTAACTGTTTTATCCCTAATCAGAATTGAACCAGATATGGGAAGCTTCTTCTTCAGTATAATTAAAGAATATTTAAAAGAAGGATCACTCCACTGAAAGTCTGAAACTTAATATATGACTATCAAATTCTGAAATTTTGAGTCAACTAAAATCAGTAAGATCAAACATAATTCCATAATGACCCACAAAAGCAGCAAGATCAAACACAATATCACAATGTCACAAAACAAAAACAGTAAAGTCAGAAAATATAAATTTCGAGTCAACATAAATCATGCAAGACCTTAAAATTTAAGAGAAGACCCAAATTTTAAAAATGAAAGATATAATCTTTGATGAAAATGAAACCTGAGTCTTGGGTCCAGCAACAGGGAGGAGACGAAAAGATTGAGAAACAAAAAAGTCATTGGGAAAATAGAAAAGTAAGATGCTTCCAATAAGAACTCCAATGATTACAGTGGTAACGATCCTTGATATGAGTAGAGAATGAGGGTTATTCTTCATCAAGCGTCCTTCTCTTTCTCTGAGCCCACTCATTGTATCCACCACCAACTCAAAGACTGATATTGAGATGGTAGTTTTGTTTTGTTCTGGTTATATAGGGTTTTGAAGCTTTGAAGGTTTAATAAAAGAAATGAAGAATTGGGTGGTGAGCTTGAGGACATGTATGCAGTACTTCGATTTAAATTATTAAAAGAAAAGTTAAATCTCATTAAAATAGAAACTTCTTAAGTACAAAAAAAAAAAAAAAAAAGATAATGATAAACATTGCTCTCAAGGCAATGGCTAAGGTACCAAAACAAGTAATTTTTTTTATCAAAATTAGTGTAATTATTACTCATTCAAAAGTCAAGACTTATATTTTCAAGAAAAACTTTCTATTTTTAGATTCCTTAACCTTTGCTCTGAGGGCAACGGTTAGCAAGACCAAAAAAAAAGAGCTACCCTATTTCAATGGAATAATATTAGGAAAATTCTATGGTGAAGTCGTGAAAATGATTTTTCTGATGAAGTTAACAATATAACATCAAAAGTGTTGTGAGTAACACCCCACTGTTTGTACAGTGACATCAAAAGTTCAGTCATCATAGTATCATCAATTCATCAGATTAACAAGACTACACTTAATCTAATTTTATCCTACCTTGTTTTAAGTGTAACACCCCACAAAGTGTAACACTTAAGACTATCACATAATATCATCAAATATGTTTGCATGTTAAAGATGCCAACGATAAAATAGTACATGTTAGTCTAAGATGTTGCAAGCATTACTAAATGAATTACTATTGATCATTAATCAGTAATCAACAATTTAAAAATGAATCAAACATTAAAATCAAAATTAACTTTTTTTAAAAAGTCAGTTTTCTGACTGCACCGTAGAAGCTCTCATAATATTATACACTATAAAAAAAGCTTATTTTAATCATTTGGCCAATAATTTTCTATTTTTAGATGAAATTAAGGGAGATAATATAATTTAAGTTTTGTAAGAGGAGGGAAATGTGATTTTCTATAATATATTTTGCATAAGAAAAGTATTTTATGACATAAGAGGACATAATAGTGTAACTTAGGCTGTTTTTGCGAATTTGGAGGGGAGGGGAAAGAAAGGCTTTGACGGATAGAAATATATGAAAAATTTGAGAAATCTTTCACATTTTTTGAAAAAGTATTTTTTTAAAAAAAAGTGATAAATTAATGTGTATGATTAATATATTTTTAATTTGAAGAATATCATAACATATATTAAATTTAAAAGAGTTCATATAAACCTTCCCAAACCCCCCAAAATTCTCCTCTAATACAATTTTTTAGTTCCCCAAATGAGGAGGGTTTTATATTTTGAAGAAAAATAAGCCACACAAAGCCCCTCCTTCCAATGTCCTCTATTTCTTCTACTTACTCCTTCAAAAAATTTCCAAACCCTCCCCTCCATTCCTCCTTCGAACTCGCAAACAAAGCATTAAGCAATTTTTAGTCGAGAGAAATGCAATATACTCTTTCAATTAAAATAAAAAATCATTCCCGCTGTTTTGAATAAATTAAAATATCAAAGTATCCCAACAAAATGTCAATAAAAAAAGTATCCCAGAAAAATATTGTTACAAAAAATATTATGATCCCTCCTTTTATATATGTATATATTAAGCTAGGATTGTAGCAAGGTGCTAACAACCCTAAATATATTCAACAAAAAATATTGTTACAAAAAAGAGTAGGGGACCATACCAACTTTTCAAGAGTGATTAAACATAAAATTAGGCCATCTTGAATTATATCTCACATTGCCAATTGAATTTGAAATCAGATTTTTTGTGGTATATAGGTTGAATCGTTTTGGAGCAATCTAAGTTGGCAAATTTCAGTTATTTGAATGGATAAAAAAAGTCAAAGCTATAAATAAAATTGATTAAGTGAAGAATTAAAAGGAAAAAGTTGGATAAAAAAATAAATCATCTGATTGAGTGAATAATTCAAAAGTTATAAGTTCCCTTGAGGTTAACTCAGTTGATAGGGACATTACACTTTAAAAAAAATGTATTTTTAACCACTAGACTATTTCACATAAAAAAAAATTATAATTAATTTGTTGAAAAAAAAAATTATAAAAAAAAAATTAAACGAAGAATAAAATTACTATATAGAGAATATGTGTTCCTTTCCTTAAAAAAAAGAATATTTGTTCCTTTTTTGAAGAATATTATTTAACGAATAAAATTTAAAGAATTTTTTAAAAATTTGTTTCTTTAGAAAATTACTATGTTTGTTCTTTAAATAGATCGAGCTTGTCACCGTAAAAGGATTGGTATGCAGCTGACACCATTATTCCGACATCTAGTCGCAAAAACACTTCAACAAATTGAGTTCGTAATGATCATACGACAACAACCCTGTTAAAACAAGGCGACTCAGGTACAAATCAAAATTCTTCTACTACAACAACAACAAGTGATATGGCTTCAGTTAAGTGGCAGCATCCACAATGAGGATGTCTGAAATGTAATGTTGATGTTTCGTTTTCGAATAAGTTGAATATATAACAAGTATTGGCATATGTATCTGTGATGACGATGGTTTTTTGTACTGGCTAAAATCCTCTCTCAAGATACGCCCTGGGCTTATTCCCTCCTTACAAAGGTTAAGTGACATGCAATTTGACAATGTAGATTTCACATTGGATTAAAAGATTACAACAGACGTCTTCCACCATCACTAGATTGATGTTACGAAATTTGGACAAGTGCTTTCAACATGTTGAAGTGTCTTCAACACACATTTCTCAAACTCTAAGGTCGAGTTCAACAGACGACAAGCAAATGAGGAAGCTTATACCCTTGTTAGAGTTGCTGCATTATCCGCTAATTTCACTATTTATTATCATGTATCTCGTTGCATAAACTCTCTTATTGTTAATGTAATGTTACAAGCATACTTCTTTCCTTAAAAATAAAATCCAAATCGGATGATCAAATGAGCAATTACCTTAGATGAATATTACATGTAATACGTGTCAATGAGCAAGGGTGTTCGCATTTAAATTGATCGAAGTCAAAATCGCAAAGATATAAAAAATTCTAAAATTGCACAAAATGGAATAGAGTATATAATCTTTCTAGATGTGTGAGGCACTGTTATTTCTAAAACTACACAAAATGGAATAGGGTATATAATCTTTTAAGATGTGTGAGGCACTGTTATTATAGTGTCTGAATGTATCAAAATTATAAATACATCTACGTGTGTCTTTATCATGAGTCATTTAGTCAATTTAATCCTCAAATGTATTTTTCGTTGTTAGGCACTTGATTTCTTTTACATTTCAATACAATTTGGAACTATATTGACCATGTATTAAACATTTAAGGAACAAAATTATTGTTTGATCACATGAGAACCGTTCAAATCGAATATCTAGTTCATTTTTCAAACCAAACCAAACAACATATATACAAAATGTCTTTCTTTTTTAAGCTAAATTACACTAGAGGTCCTTTAAGTTTGAGGTTTATAATAAATTGGTCCTTTAAGCTATTTTAGTCACGCATAAATCATTTAAGTTTGAGGTTTGTAACAGATTGTTCCTTTAAGTTATCTTGGTCACACATAAGCCCTTTAAATTTGTAAACATTTTCAATTTAACTTAAATGATCAATCTGTTACAACCCTCAAAATTAAAGAGCCCCTGGTGTAATTTAGCCTTTTTTTTGTGGTGGCCGAAGTTTAAACCTCGGACCTTGCATATATTATGCATTGTCCATACCAATTGAGTTAAGTTTAAGATGATGTAATTTAGCCTCTTTTTTACTACTATGAAGCATTACATTAAAATATTTCTTTTGACGGATTTTAAATAATACTTAATCCCTTAAAAAAAAGTAATACTTGATAGTTTTATTTAATATATTTTTGTTGCTATTTTATATGTTTTGAACGTATCTGATTACTCTCCTTTCATATATTAATTTTAATATATTTTATTTTAGTCCCCTACTTTTTTATGATTTCACCCTCCACTTTTAAGATCAATGGAACTCTGCTCTAGTGTGGCCTTCCTTTTCAATCATTCGGATCACAATCAATCCAAATTTGTTAATTTTCCTTTTAAAATATATGTTTTCGAATCTTTCCCTAATAACAATTGACTTTTCTATTACCACTAATAGTCAACTACGTTGAATACCTAATATTTTGAGATAAAACTCATAAATAATTCCTTTCCTCTTGTTCATAGCGTGTATGGAGATGTTGTAGCTAGGTTAAGGCTCTAATAGAGTATGCAATTGAAGTTAGCATTAAACTAACTTGTTGAATGTGTTAAAAGTTAGTTAGGAGTTTGTTAGAGCTAACAATTGTCAATTAATGAGTTGTGTACATTTATTGAATAACAAGCAATTGTGAATGGTGAGGTTTTCTCTTCCATTTTCTTAATTGATGGGTTTTGGGTCAACTTTTGATCAAAAAAGATCATATCTCTTCATATTTTTCTCTCTATTTCAATCTAAATAAGTGAGTTTTACATAGATCTAAGTATTTTCTTCATGATTTTATCGTTTGAGCATGACTTTATGTTGTTCGTCGTTTTGTGTGGCGTTGTTTGATTTTTTGTCTTGTTGTAATGTTCATTTGGTTCTTATTGAAAGATTGGTTATTCAACCAATGATTTGTGTGTTAATATTGCAAATTCGGAGGTATGAGTATTTCAGTCACTTTAATTTTATCATATTATTTATAAACATATTGCCATTGCATGCTATTAACTTGAATGTTGTGAATTTGTTCGATGATTCATCTCTTACGTTATTATAGTGATGTTGAATGATGTACCTTATCAATTTAAATAAATGAATAGTTGTTTTTTGTAAAAAAAAAGATTATTATATTGTGAATTGCTAAGTAAAAAAATGATTGTGAATTACTACTTATTATAACAAAATAACTGAATAAATTCTTTTTTTTTGGACAATCAAAAACGGAATTTATATATTAACAAACAAAGAGCTCTCTCAAGCACAAGATGTACGAAGGAGCTCCCAAATAATTACAAATAAGCAGTGTCAATAAAAAAATTAGCCAAGTCCCAAACAAGCCAGAGGACTTGACCACCACAAATGGAAACCAAAAACAAAAACAACATTGTTAGCTTTTAGCCACCAAAGAGAGCACCGCTTTACTTTATCCAACAACTGATCAATGGAGCTACCCAAATTGTTAAACAAACTCTGATTACGGTCATTCCAAATGATCCACGCACAAAGCAACCAAACAAGTTGCATAAAAGAGCATTTTGCTCGTCCGCCACCTGCTAAATCAGTAAACTGATAGAAATGATATGATACGTTAATGAGATCTGGACCTGACACACCAAGGCAAGACCGAACCTGAAACCACAAAGTACCATAGAAACCACAAGAGATGAATAAATGCTGAGATGTCTCTGTATCGCCGCACCCACATAAACAAAATGCAATTTGAGAGGAATAAATAAATTGAGAGGAATGAAACGAAAACTATACAATACAAAATGGAAAGGGAATATATTCTCAAAAAAAAAAAGGAAAGGGACTATATCAATTTTTAACTTGTACAATATTGCAAGAGTTGTATGAGTTTTAATTGTTTTTTTTACTTCATTAATTTTCGAAATGTTGGAAATTAGATATTTCAGATTGAAATGAATTCATAAAATAAGTAATAAAATTAATAATAAATGTTTAAAAATGGACAAGGTAATGAAGTTTATTATACTCAAAAGATTGAAAGATTAGATAAGGTGGTTTCTTTTTTAGGAGTGGAGAGATAAGGTATTAGGTTATAAACCCTGTCAATTGGGCTAACATTTTCCTTTTTGGGTAATTCAGGTCTAACATTTTCCTACTCCTAACATGTGCATGTATGAATAATTAGGTATAGCTACGGATGCTAACCGGCAGCAGCTACCCCATGATTTTTTAGTTTTATTTTTTTAAGAAGTCAACCAAGAAATATATTAAAAAAAACAATCCAATTAAGTAAAAATTTGCTGAAATGAAAGTAAAATAAGGAATCCAAAATACAACAAACTCCGTTGAACCATGAACCACAATCATATAGAGAGACGACGAAGAATACCAACAATGAAAATTTTAGTTTATATGTATTCAACCTCCACCACGAATAAAGTTTAATACTATTAAGAAGCTGATCTTGAGATGATGCTTTGTTATTAAAAATTCTTAAATTATGTTCTTTCTAGATGACCCAAAGACAAGTCATCCGCACACAACCAGCTGAGAGCAAAATAGAACTTCCAATTTAAAAGCATGTGCACCAAAATATTGTTGCGTGTGACAACTCATATATGCTAGGACAATTGTAGAGAAACCCAACCATCGATTCAGTAGAGGATTAATCATTTCCACTTTCCCGCACCCTCCTGAGCATAATGTAAAATCTGTAAGAATCATACGTCTATATGCATAAACTGTCCTTTGTAGGAATTATTGTAACCCCTATGCCACATAATGGATGTAGGGCTCCTATTGTCAATTACTCTCCATGCAAAAAATTACACCTTGAGGGACACTGTTGTACCCCAAATTAAATATCAATGCACGTCAATAAGGAGATAATATGTAGTCGTTTGTATTAGATATTTTAATTTTTATCCTCACTTAGCATGTTGTTAAATAAGCAACAATATATTAATAGGGAGCACAAAAGATACTTAATCCACAACATTTTTAGGTACTCGACTGGAATAGATACATACACCACTCTGAAAATGATGTCCCCGATATGCTAGGGAAATGGAGTCTCTCTCATGTGTTTTAATGTTGATTTTTTTACTCTCGTTGTTTATGTTGAAAATTCATCTCATCTTTTTCTGTTTAATGATAAGATTGATAACAAATGAGAGACACGAGAAAAAAAAAACTTGAGAGGAACCATTCTAGTGTGTTAGCCACCTTTGATAGTACATGCATACATACAATAGCATTTTTTTTAGGACTAAAAGAAAATCTATCTATACTATAAAAAGAAGTTTTGTTTTGTTTTTGGAAGAATTTAATACTCCCTCCGTTTTAAAATGAGTGTCGTTTTCGTCAAAAAAATTGTTTTAAAATGAATGTCACTTTCAGTTTCTAATGCAATAATAACATTTTCTTTTCAATTGCATCTTTCAATTAATACTATATACTACTTCCAAAGTATTATTTTTTCTTTAATGAAATACAAACCAATAGTTGTTTCGATAATTTGGTAAAATAACATCTCTCTTTCTTTTAATTAATGTATTTCTTAATATGTCTATAAAACCCTTAAACAACATTCATTTTGAAACGGAGGAAGTATAAAACAATAAAAAAATTGAAAGTCAAAATAAATAAATAAATATAAAAACAACCAAAGAAAGATAACCAAGAGGGGAAAATCAATAAATTTCACGTGATGAACAAAAATACAAATCATAATCAATTATGATATGCATAATGAACATTATTAATAGGGGTGGGCATTGGATCAGGTTGGGGCCCGAACCCACAATCTGAGGCAACTCATGATGGTCAATTAAGACCTATAGGTAGGGATGGGCAAAAAACCAAAAAATTCGAACTGAACTGCTGAATTGAACAAAAAAACTGAACCATTACTAACAGTTTTGAAACTGAACTGAATTCAGTTCAGTTCAAAACAGTTCAGTTCGAAACAGTTATGTTTAGTTCAGAACAGGTCAGTTTGGTGACTAAAAGTCAATTTCGTTTGTTTTTATTCATGTTTTCTTTCAAAGGTATCAATACACTACACCATATTTTTACTTTAGGCAACGATACAATAGGCCGCGTCTCAAAAAATGTTATGAATTGGGTACTGAGATGGAAAAGTGAGTAAATACTAACAGATAACTATTTCTAGCACTACTTTCATAAACTTTCTTCTCTCCTTATTAATATGCCAAACCTTACATTTATAGTACTATCGCCAAAAGGAATATTAATAGTACATTCTCTTAAGCACATGCATTTCTTCATTCAGCTTAACTGAATTGTGGTGACTCATAGCAGAGGGACTTTCTAGAACCTGCTGAGTCATTTCCTGCTCCCTTTCTTCAAACCATGGACCACATAGTCTTTCAAGTGTTTGGGCATGATAGAAATCCTTTTGGTGCTGACTTGTGGTACCAATCCTTCCTCCTCTTCAAAGCCCACATCTTCTTCCATAACATCCCTCATTCCATCGAAATTCACCTTGTCCTCAAGGTGAAACTCCGGATAAGTAACCTGAATGTCATCAAAGTCTTCCCACGTGGCGTATTCCGGAAAGAGTCCTTCCCATTGAATTAGCACCATTTTTGTTCCTTCATTCCACTTCCAATCCATAACAGCCAAAGGGCGAATTTGAGGGTGATTATTGGTGACATCCGGAGGTAAGTCCAGCTTGGTGATAGCATTATTGAAGCACGGTTTGAGTTTGGACACATGGAAAACCGGATGGATTTTGCTGGAAAGTGGCAGCTCCAATTGAAAGGCTACTTCGCCTACAGCACGAATCACCTTATAAGGTCCGTAGAAGCGTTTGGACAGCTTGTGAATTCGCTTCCCAACCACGGAATTTTGGCGATAAGGCCGCAGCTTGACAAAAACCCAATCTCCTATCTTAAATTGATGCTGCGTGCGGTGCTGGTTGGCATTTTTTGTCATCAGTGTTTGTGCCTTGAGTAACTTCTTCTTCAGCTCTTGCAGTACCTCATCTCGCGCAAGTAATGTCGAATCTACTGCTTGTAATTGTGTAGTGCCTGGTATGTAGTCAGCCAATGATGGAGGTGGGCGACCATAAACCACTTGAAAGGGTGAGAAGCCCGTGGAAGTGTGTACGGCAGTATTGTAATGCCACTCTGCCCAATGGAGAACCTTTCCCCACTGATTGGGTTTGTGATGCACAAAACAGCGAAGATACTGTTGAAGGACTTTGTTGACAATCTCAGTTTGCCCATCACTCTGAGGATGGTAAGCGGTGGACATGCGTAACTTGGTGCCACTCAATCGAAATAAGTCTTGCCAAAAGTGGCTGAGGAAGATTGGATCTCTGTCAGATACCATACTTCTAGGCATGCCGTGCAATTTGCAGACCATTTGGGAGAAAAGCTCTACTACTTTTACAGCCATAAAATTACTCGGAAGCATGCCAAAATGAGCCGCTTTGGATAACCTGTCAACAACAACCAAAATAACAGTATTGTTTTGCAAAGAAGGCAGCCCTGTGATGAAGTCAAGAGAGATATCCTCCCATACCCTCTCCGGCACCGGTAATGGTTGGAGCAACCCAAAAGGGGAGTGATTCGCAGGTTTTGTCTGCTGACAGGTGAGACAAGATTTCACAAATTCACTCACATCCTTGCGCATTCCGTTCCAATATATATTTTCTTGGAGGCGTCCATATGTGCGATGAATACCACTGTGACCTCCCAGCAGTGAGGAATGGAATTCTTCCAATAGAACCTGTTTGAGTGGGGATGCTGCAGGAATGAACAGTTTCTCTTTAAAAAAAAGTAGCCCATTCATAAGTTTGAACCCTGGATATTCAAGAGGCGTACGCTGTACTTTGTTCATGAGTTGCTGAAACTCTTCATCCAAAGCCAATTGTGCTTTGAATTTGGAAAGAAATTCTGGTTGAGGTATTGTTAAAGCCAAGCATTGTATGCGCGATAGAGCATCTGCTACGCGATTCTATGCGCCTGGTTTGTACACTATAGTGTAAGAGTACCCCAACAGTTTTGCTAAATAGAATTGTTGCTCCGGGGTTTGAATCACTTGAGTCATGAGCTCACGAAGACTCCGCTGATCGGTGTGAATAGTGAATGTGTTACCCAGTAAGTACTGAAGGTGAGAAAAACCACAAGAAGGGGGGGTTGAATTGTGTGTTTCAAAACTTCTTCTTTTACGTTCAAGAACTGTTCTCAGGTTCAGAGTCTGAAAGGGGTTCAGAGTCTAATTGAGTTCAGAGTCTTGTGCAGCGGATATGAAGTAATAGAACAAAGAAATAAAGAACACAAGCAATTATACAGGTTCCTTCCACAAACCGGAAGTAGTCCTGTCCCCCTTGCACTTCCAAGGAGAG
>Ga0315915_1009404_pt1 | contig 11117 bp, 12 predicted proteins | sample MpolbnodulesMG_FD_207738 | JGI IMG/M metagenome (GOLD analysis project Ga0315915, IMG submission 207738) | Medicago polymorpha root nodule microbial communities from Los Angeles, California, United States - branched nodules | ecosystem: Host-associated > Plants > Roots > Nodule | place: USA... | reverse complement strand
GAGAAGACCGTAGATGCCGTGGTAAGAAGAGTATATCAAATGGAAGAGAGTCAAGTTAAAAGAGGTAGAGGAAGACCTAGGAAAACTATTAGAGAAACCATTATAAAGGATTTAGAGGTCAATGAGTTGGATCCAAATTTGGTTTATGATAGAACACTATGGCGTCATTTGATCCATGTAGCCGATCCCACTTAGTGGGATGAGGCTTGGTTGTTGTTGTTGTTGGATTTCTATGTTATTCTTCCACCATCCTATCTCAAAGATCTAAACTTGACCCTAGAGCTAGAAAATGTTATTTCTTTGGGTACAAGTCAAGTTTTAAGGGTTTTGTGCTTTTTGATTTACACTCTAAAGAGATATTTATCTCTAGAAATGTCATATTTCATGATCATATACTTCCTTATCCCTCTTCTTCTGTGAATAATTTCCATTTTCTTCATCTCAGCCTTCTGATTCATCTGTTTCACTTGAACCTTCTCCTATTTCCTCATCTCCCCTGCTTCCTTCTTTCATTGATACTCCTTTTAAGTCTTCCACCAAAAAATCTTAAAAATTATGTTTGCCATCCTTTATCTTCTAATACTGTAAATACTGCTACTTATCATATTTCTCATTTCCTGTCATATAATAAATTTTCTAATGCTCATCTTCATTTTACACCGTCTCTCACTACCCACACTGTGCCTAAATCATATGTTGAAGCTAGCAAGTTTTATTGTTGGAATAAAGCCATGGAGACTGAACTGAAAGCTCTTGAACAAGCTAGAACTTGGAAACATCTGATCCATCCATTAAACTGCATAGTGATTCCAGTTTACCTTATGAAGATGTTTCTTCTTATAAAAGGTTGATTGACAGGTTACTTTATCTTATTACAAGAAGACCTGATATTACTTTTGTTACTCAGCAATTGAGTCAATTTTTTACTAAACCTACACATTTCCACTATAATGCTGCTATGAGAATATTAAGATATCTTAAGAATTTTCTAGGCAAAGGTTTGTTCTTCCCTAGAGATTCCACACTCCAGATTCTAGGTTTTTCAGATGCAGACTAGGCAGGGTGTTTGGATTCCAGAAGATCTATTTCAGGTCAGTTCTTCTTCTTAGGAAAATTCCTTATCTCTTGGCGCACAAAGAAGCAGCTGACTGTGTCTAGATCCTCATCTGAAGCTGAGTATAGAGCACTTTGCAACAACTACTTGTGAATTGCAGTGGCTTCTATATCTCATTCAGTATTTACAGTTAACTTGCATCAAGCCACCAATCATCTACTGTGACAACCAGAGTTCCCTCCACAAAAGCATTGCTACCTCAACCTTTTCATACACTATTATCCAAGTTGGGATTGGTGGATATTTACCAACCTCCAACTTGTGGTAGGCTATTGCATAGTGAAGAGACTAGTGAATCATAGAGATAAGTTGCTATGCAAGTTATCAATTAGTTACAGCTTGGATAACTATATCAAGGTTATTTTTAGAATATAGTTAGTTAATATAGTATTTAAGCTCTCCTATATAAGTTGTAACAACACTTCATTCACACTTAATAAGAATCATTTCATTCATTTTGTTCCTTCATAATATTCTCCTCAATTTTGTCTCACTTTCAGTATGAGAATAAGGGTCGATGGCTCAATAATCCATTCGAAATTCTCAACTAATCGAGTTATAACTTTCAATGGACATTTTTTGTGAATAAAATCTGATCAGGTCGTAATCCCATGATTATATTTTTTGAAATTGTGAATAATTGGAGGAGTCTATTGAGCGATTATCGATAAGAAGATGTAGGCCTAAAGTGTTTGGCCAGAGCCCAACTGTCCTCACAAAGAGAACCCTTATGGCCCATAGCAAGCTTGTTCTTACTTATTGACAAACTTCCATTTAATGCACTTGGATAATATATATGGCTATGATTTTGTGTAATTAATTTTTATTGCTATTTTGGATTGAAAATTAACCATTTCCTTTAATTTATGTAGATGGGTGAAAAAGAAAATTTCCATCAACTTTTTTTACGAAGACTTCATGTAACTAAGTATTTACGAGTATCCGTTTGAGACATTTTTCGTGGTATTTCAAAGCCTAGAAAATGATATACAAAATATGCAAATTAAATATGGAACTCAATAAATATTTTCAGCTCTTTTTTTCTTCTAATTTTTTTTTGCTGATTGAACGTTTTCTAATAGATAGAACGAATCGATGATTGCCTTGGTTATAGAGAAAGCCTCAAATGTATTGGTACATTGTTAGAAAAAGAATTGATGTATATCATCATGTATATATATCATTGATGCAATGAATTTTTTACAAAGATGAAGGTTTATTTCTAGTATTTGAACCCCATTCCATGGCTTCATCAACGGCTTTTTGGCGTTCAAAGGCACTATCATCGTCGAGAAGACTCAAGGTTGCACTACTTTCTTCATTCTTTTGTGTTGGTGATGGCATGTCAATTGGTGACAAAACTTGTGGATCTTGATTCATTGGATCTATTCCAAGGAAACTAAGTGCTGTTACTACATCACTTATCAATGGTCTCACTGATGGTTCTTCATTTAGACACATAGCTGCTACTGCCACTGCTTGATGTAATGATCTCATTGGAAAGTTTCCTTCAAGTTTTGGATCTGCTAATTCTGGATATCTTTGTGGGTCCTTGAATACTGGATATGACTGTTTTGTTTTCAAGAATATATTTGAGTAAATGTCAGTTTCATAGTTTAATAAGATAAAAGTAAAATGCATAGATTATCTACGTTCATATGTTTCTAGTGTGAGTGCCGTGGTTCTAAATTGTGGTCGTAATGGTAGTCGCAGCAACGCTGTGAATGTACATATTGCGAAAAATGTGGCCGCAATTGCAGTTGTGATCTGTGAAGCAAGGACACTCCCTTGATTAGGAGTGTCTCAGTGTCGGATACATATCATGTCCGACAGGACACCAATACATTACACTGAATTATGTGATTTTTTCAAATTATTAACGGTGTTTGCGTGTCAGTGTCTGTGTCGTGTCAAGTGTATGTATCCGTATCCGTGCTTTATACGTTGTGATATTGTTGCTGAGACCGCTAAAATATTTATATTGCGGTCCATGATCGTGGAATGCCATTTAAGTAGAACTAGGGTTTAAGATCAAATGGACTAAACTTCAGCAAATGTATAGAGAAAGTAAATAAGAGTAGGGAAACTCACCCAAGAAACAAGATTTTGCTCCCTTGATGGTCTTGTGTTATCAATGGTTCTCCTTCCAGTGATCAATTCAAGTAAAACAACACCATAACTGTATATATCTGATTTCACAGTGAGTTGACCTGTTCTTTGATACTCAGGTGCACAATATCCATAAGTCCCCATTACTCTTGAAGAAACATGAGACATATCCCCTGTAGGTCCCAGCTTTGCTAGTCCAAAATCAGAGAGTTTTGCATTGAAATCTTTGTCCAATAAGATGTTGGAAGATTTTAAGTCACGGTATATGACAGGTGGATTGGCCTTGTCATGTAAATATTCTAGTCCTTTTGCAGCATCCAATGCTATTTTCATTCTTGTGAACCAATCTAATGGCTTTTGTTGTGGTTCAAGATCTGCATTACATTTCAATAAGATGTTGTTGATCATTAATAAATGTTATGATTTTCTTGTCATTTGATTCATCAAACATGTCAATGTTACATGCATATCAAAATCTATGAAGCACGGATACGGACATCGGACACGACACTGACACGCCGACACCATTAATAATATGAGAAAATCATATAATTCAGTAATTATATGTGTCGGTGTCGTGTCGCGTGTCCGAAACCGATACACGCCTAATCCGAGGAGTCTCCATGCTTCACAGATCAAAATTAATACTACTGTCATAGGAGAAAATTACAACACAAGTGAGATAGGGAAGGAGAAAATTACCAAGTAGATGATCCTCAAGAGATCCTAATGACATGAACTCATATACCAATAGTCTTTGATCTCCATCAGCACAATATCCAATTAGATTAACTAGATTTTTATGATGTAAAAGGCTCAACATCAACACTTCAACAAGAAACTCTCGGTTTCCTTGCAATCCATTCCTGTCAAGTTGCTTCACAGCTACTTCCTACATAGTTAAATCACCAAAGTATTAGTGCCAAGACTATCAAAACACTAACAACATCATTGCTTGACTCAGACAGACACGAACACCATATACAACACTGACACTAAATACCAATAATAATTATGAAAATAAAATTAATTGAATATAACAACACGTGTTGGTCTCCGGTACTGACATGTGTCGGAGATCGAACACATTAGTACAAAGGGTTGGTTCTACTTATAAAAAAGAACATAATAATGAATGAAAAAGTGTTATATTATTACCTGGTTGGTTTTTTCAAGTCTTCCTTTATAAACTCTTCCAAATCCACCTTCACCTATTAAATTTTCCTGCCTAAAATTTCTTGTGATTGCAGCCAATTCCCTGAAGGTGAACGTTTGTGCACCAATGTTGTGACCATTATCTTTGTTGGTCTCTTTATTTATTTTAGGTTCTGTTGGTGGGTTTGCCCTTGCCTTTTGATAATGATTCTCTGCACAAAACAAAATCATACATCAAGTATTCCCTCTAGATAGAATTTTCCATCACATAACTCTAACAAAATAAATATCATAACATCTTTAATGGCCAAAAGAAAAGATAAACAAATAAATTTAAAATTCAAAATTATAAAATATGATGTATATAATGCAAACATAGTGAGAGGGAAGTAATAGCGAATTAAAATCTTCTAGACAAAAACATCATCATGATTTGTTATAGAATTTACCCTATAGAACTGAATTTCATTTTAAATCAACATTAATAGTTATTATATATATAGAAAATATATTGTAAAAGAAAATGTATAATATAAAAAAGTTATAAAGTTTTTACAAATGAAACCTATATATTATTTATGTATATGTATATGTATAAATGATTTTACCTGGCTGAGGTTGAGATGCTTTCTGAGGAGTTATTTGAGTAGGATGATGTTGTATCCTCTTTCCATTGTTATTGTTATTGTTATTGTTAGGCCTCTTTGATACTTTCTTTTCTTGGGACGAGAAACATGAAAAGCAACTCATTTCTCAACCCCGATTGGATATATATTTGAATAAAATCCTAGACACCAATTTTTAACCTATCAAAATCTTGTTTTTTTTAGAGGAATCTATCTAAATCTTCCTCACCAAAAAAAATTGTTACAAATTCAGAATGTGTTAGAATTTTGATAGGAATTAAGATATGGAGCTTAATTCCCCTTGCCAATAGACCAGTGAAAAGAAAAGAAAGAGAGCTCTAATACATAGAGAGGTTTAATTAAGAAATTCTTAGAAAAACTATAGGGTTCCAAAACTAGAGAAAATTTGGAACAATGTTTCAATGACAAACCATGATGATTTTAAGATGAAATTAAACCCACAAAAACCTAACTGACATTCAACCAACAGGGCCTAACAAACTAAGGAACAGCATGGATTTGAGATCAAGTGTTTGTTAGGTCAGGTCAGTATGGGAACAAACATTCAAGATGTTGACGACATTTTTTGGTGTTCCCGCAAACAACTGCTACCAAAAAGGAGACCTGTTTGAAATATGCTAAGAGAGAGAAAGAGAAAATTGACAACCTATGACCAATTTCATTGTGGGGAGTAGAGTTTATGATGCCGTTTTACATGACAATTATAGTCCATTCTTTTAGAATGCAAGAAAGTATAAGATGGACACAAACTCAGTCCATTTGTCATGAAAAAAAAATCCATGTCATAAAAAAGAGTACAAGAAAAGACAAGTAATGACTTTATGTACAACAATATATTCTCTATAATTTTAAATGTGACTTAATAAGTATATTTTTATATAAATTAAAAAAAAGTTGTAAATAAATGAAGTTAATATACCAATTTGAAAAATTATTCTTGTTATTTATTTGATATATGACTCGGTGGGGTGGTTCAACATTTGAAATGATGGGTGGTCGTCTTGTGCTTATCAAATTTATGTTGTCTTCACTTCTAGTTTATTTTATTTCCTTCTTTAAGACTCTCACGTGTATAACTTCTTTTATTGAATCCCCTTTAAATTTTCTATAGGAGAAAGTGGGGAACCTTGCAAAATTCATTGGTTGCATTGAGATAAAGTGTGTTCAGATAAGGAGTTTGGAGGGTTGGGAATCAGGAGAATTGAGGAGTTTAATTTGACGTTGTCAGGGAAGTGGTGTTTGCGGTTACATGTTGATAAGGGAGGGCTTTGATATAAAGTGCTCGTAGCTAAGTATGAGGTAGAGGGGAATCATATTAGAGGAGGAGCTAATACAATGTATGGGTGGTGGAGGGATTTGATTGGGGTGAGAGAGGGTGTAGAGATGGTGGATGAGGGTGGCTTGATGATGGGTTGGTGGTTAGAGTTGGAAATGGTGAAAATATACCACTCTTTGGTTTGATAACTGGCTGAGAAGACGTATACTTCAGTATAGATTTAGTCGAATTTTTGACCTTTTTGTAGATAAAAACATTTACAGAGATGTGGAGGCTAGGGTGGGTAGTTGATGATGATGGGTGAAGGTGTAGGATGGGGTTGTTTGCTTGGAAGAAGGAGCACTATGAGGAGTGTTGTTCTTTGATGGATAATGTTATTTTGCAACTAAAATTACCAGACAAATTGGTTTGGAAAAATGATCCTGGAAAAGGCTACTTAGTCAATAGGGCTTACCAGTTATTAAATCTTGAAGATTACAATGTTCGTGCACCGTTGTCGGATCTCATTTGCAATAAAGTGGCTCCATTTAAAGTCTCTCGTTTTGCTTGGAGAACTTCAAATATGAGGATTCCAACCAAAGACAATTTGGTTTGTCAAGGGGCCTTCATCATGGTTCTTCATTGTGCACATGTGGTTGTGGAAAGGTGGAAACAATAAATCATATTTCTTGTAAGGTGACTTTTTTTAGAGAATTTGGTTTTTTATCTTAAAATGGTTGGGGATTTCAAGTGTTATTCCTTTTGATATTGGTATGCATATAGTTCTATTTTATTCAGAAAGGAAGTTAAACATTGTTTCCAAATATATTTTGGCTGTCTTGCATTTGGATCATTTGGAAGGAGAGAAACTCTCGCACTTTCAGCAACAAAACTTTGTCTCTTGATCAACTACTTGTTAAGGTCAAGATTCATTTATGGTGGTGGCTAAAACGTTTTAAATCTAATGCATTTTTCGACTTGATTTCTTGATGGTATATATGATGTGATTAGGACTTCATAAAATATGGTTATTTGGTAACAGATATGTTGTTGTGCTTAATCCTTCAAAAGATTTGACATATTTAGCTCTAGGTCTATTGATGTTGTTTGGGGTCATTGTAAAATAGGTTTTCAGCCTTCATCAGTCCTTTAAAAAGTTCAGGCTAGAACTTAAAAATGAGTCTTTGACATGTAATCAGTCAGACCCAGTCCTATAATTTTTTGTAGTAGGTCAAACTTTGCCCTTACAAATCCCGGCTTGACCCATTTCTACCTCTAACTCAACTAAATTTTGTGTTACAAGAAAATCACCTCTATAATAAAAGAAACGTTTTTTTTTTTTTTGTAAAATATCTAACCTAAAAAAAGTATTGTTCATCATATAAATATGGTGAACAATACAAGATGTCATATTTGTGTCAATTTTTTTTTTTGTGTTTGTTTATGATTACTCATGTGGAAAACTTGTTAGTTTTGGTTACGGTCCACAAATAATTTCATCTCTTTATCTTCAAAGGGGTCTTAATTGATGTCATTGTCATGATACACTAAGTTTTTAGCTCTGGACGAGGAGGCTTAGAACACAATCAAGTTCTTAACCTTCTTTTAGACACATTCCTCACTAGCTTTTGATCTTAGGATTTCGTGTTTAGGCTCTTTAAGCTTCTCAAATAGTGTAGCGATTCCAAGAGTATTAAGGTTTTCAGATTCTTTAATAGCAGTTACTTTAGGTTGTCAATTCTTGGTCATGCATCTCAAAATCATGTTAGTACAATCATGGTTTGATATAGGTTTTTCTAATTTTGTAACTTGTCAACATTGTGAGTGAATTTCATTTGCAAGGAAGAGATGGTTTCATCATCTTCCATGTGCAAGAGCTCATATTATTGAGTGAGGGTATTGATTTTTGATTGTTTGACGTCTTCGGCACCCTCATGTAGGGTTTCCAAAGCATCCCACATTGCTTTGGTCGTTCTACAATGTGAAACCAAGTGATACTCACTTATGCCTAGGACATAGATGAGTAAGTTCCTCGTTTTTAAATCATATTGGACCTTTTTCTTATCATTGACTGTCCAGTCGGTCTTAGGCTTGTTTTGTATGACACCTTCAACATATCCTTGCGGCTCAAATTGCCTGTTGACGACGGCATCCCAAACATCCATGTCAACCGATTTGATTTGCACGCTCATGCATTCTTGCTAATAGTCATAGTTTTCACCTTCAAATACGGGAGCTCTATTGTACTCCCCATTAGGATCCTTGTTTGTCATATCAACTCCTCTGGTGATTAAACCGTTATTGAAGAGACCAAGATCTTAATGTCACTTGTTGTTTTATATGATGATTAAACAAGGAATCTAGGGGGTGAGTATAGCTTCTTTTTGGATAAAGCGTTTCCGAAAGCGTAGTTTTGAAAAACTTTAAAAAATGGTTATGATGATTAGATTTATGCTCACGATTCAAATGATAAGGCCAAATTAATCTGTGACAATAACAATTCAAATATGAATAAGAAATTCAACTATGAATTGTATTTGCTAAATCAATAATCAATACACAATTCAAATCATAAAACCAAACTATTTCAGACCAAAACAATTAATAACAAAACACATTATCTAAGAATTTGATCAATTGATATATGAAATGAGAGTCTTTGTGAATGAGTTGAATGTTTATAAACCTCAATCAAGGAAATTGAGATTAGGTTAATTCAAAATTAACACTCACAATCAACTTGTAATTAATTCATTCAATAGATTCATATATCAAAATTAGATTGTTGAAAGTAAAAGGATATGGAAAAGAAGAACACCAAATTTATAAAGGTTCTCCCTTTTCGTCCTCGTTAGGGGACATCATTTCTTCGTAGAAGAAAACGCCTCTTCTAAGGTCTTCCACTATGTTGTTGAAAATGTTTACAAGAGTATGATTACAAAGATTCATTTGATTTCCTAATCTTCTATACTAAGCAATCACATTACAAATTCAATCTCCAAGCTCTCTTAAAATTAGACAATCCAGATGGTCTTCGAATCTCAAGCTTGAATGCAATCCTTTGATCTTTTACCATGAGAAATCTTCTTTGATATGTCTCCGCTTCAATCCCCTTGAACCGTAAATTGTTGAGAAACAACCCCCATAATTACCTTTGGAGGTGAAAAGTAACTCATTTTCCTCTAGATTCTGAAGGTGAGAAAAACACAAGAAGGGGGGTTGAATTGTGTGTACTTTTTCTTCGTTTTCTCCTACTGAAGTCACTGATCAGAAGGAGATAGAGTTCAGCTTCTGAAGTGATAATCAGAATCTAAATGCAGCAGATAAAATAGAGAGATAGAGAGAAGAAAGACACAAAGCAATTATACAGGTTCCTTCCACAAACCGGAAGTATTCTTGTCCCCCTTGCACTTCCAAGGAGAGTTCACTAGAAATGTAATATCTGATTACAATTGTTCACTGCTACAACTAGCAAGAGACTTCAAATTACTCAAGCACAACTACAAGAGATTTCCTATGCTCCTAAACACAGTCAAGAGACTTCCAATGCTCAAGCACAACTGCAAGAGACTTCTATTTCTCAAGCACACAAGCAAGAGACTTCTATTCAAACAGAATTACAAAGAAATATGTTTGAAGTTGAACACTTGATATACAATCAGTGGTGTTCGCAATACAACACAAATTAGATACAAACTCTTTAAGACTCTAGAACTTCTAAGATATGAAAGTTGTTGAGAAATTCTAAGTGAACTTTTGATGCAGAACAATTTCAGCAGAGGTTTGGCACTTTAAAATTGTTGTTGAGTCTTGTATATGTGTGTGTCTGCATGTCCAAACAGCAGGTCTTCACTCCTTTATATAGAGGTGTGAAAGATACGTTGGAAATTGCCAGCACATCAAAAAGAGTTGTTTGAAGCTTGACCAAATCACCAATGATCTTTTGCCTGATTTGGTTATTGTCCTATGGAGGATTAATTTCAAATCCATTCCAAGTCTGGAGGAACACTGGTGCAGGCATAGCTGTTTTTCTTGTCCTGTTGCAGATACAAAACAGAGTAGTGGAGATAGTGGTTGTACACTTCGTGCAATTGTCCTTTGTCAACTCTCTCCAACGTAAAATCATCAAATGCCTTCAAATCCATTTGAATTAGTCGTTGCTTTGTTCTTTCAGTCTTCTGCAATGCTAGACGAGATTAAATCGTTTGAACATCCTTTTGAAGGTTTAATTCTCTCAGCTTCTGATGATCGTCAGCTCCTGATGAAAACAGCTTCTGGTGATCTTGCTTCTGATGACGTGAGCTCTTCAGGAGTATTGTGTCTTCAGATGTTTCAAGCTTTCTACTTGTTAATTTCATTGCTCTCATTTGTTCTTTCAGAACCTATGCTTTAAAAATAGACACTACATTTTTGTCTTTGGTCCTGCACACTTAAACAAATATTAGCATATCCAATTGACAATTTTTAATACCTTGTTATCATCAAAACTCAAAGGGTAATGTTAAACACATTTTGTACCAACAATTTTCCCCTTTTTGATGATGACAAACACTAGTATTTAAAATGTTCAATTGTTGTTAATCTAATTAACAAGTTGACTTTAAGGGTATGAGGTTTGTAAGCTCCCCTGAGTCTGATAGTTCTTTAAGGTGGGTTTTGTAAGCTCCCCCTAAGTTCTATCCATGTTAATTAAATTCATGGGTTAATATGTATTTACCCCCATGTAATTTGGGCGAGTTTCGGTTTCCCCCCTGTAAAAAAAAAGTTTAGATTCCAACCCTATAAGATGAAGATTCTCCACAAAACACCCTTGTAATTTGAAGATTCTCCACAAAAC
>Ga0315915_1009398_pt1 | contig 11123 bp, 4 predicted proteins | sample MpolbnodulesMG_FD_207738 | JGI IMG/M metagenome (GOLD analysis project Ga0315915, IMG submission 207738) | Medicago polymorpha root nodule microbial communities from Los Angeles, California, United States - branched nodules | ecosystem: Host-associated > Plants > Roots > Nodule | place: USA... | reverse complement strand
CAGGATATCAGCCATCAAGTTGCTGCTTATATGAGAGATCCCAGTAGAATGATCAAGCAGATGCAACTGAGAAGATCAGCTATTAAAATATTTGGATCAGTAAGTCAGTTTTAATCTAAGTTGTTTCAAAGCAGTAAGAAGCTGATTTATAACCCTTTATCATTGACACTTACTGGCTTATGTCTCCAGGTTGCCGAGGTTAATGTTAGCTCTAATGAACCGGTAAGCCTTATACATTACTAAAGTTTTACGTGCTAGGCGTTCATGTAATATCTATTTGCAAGATGATAGCATGTTGCCCAGCTTTAGGTCTTGAATTTTAAAGTTTAATATTTGGTATTTTATTATGGTACATCACTAGTGATAAAAACAGTGTAATTTCCAGAAATTATTGCTCTAGTGAAATTAATACTTGTTCTTGATATACCCACCCAAATTTGAAATTTGGATTGTTTACTCTCTTATGAGAGGTTCCTTCTATTTGTCGTTCTCTATCAAACTGATCTTCCGTTGCTCTATCAACCATATCAAATCATGCGAGATTCTGTTTAATCGCCGTCTCTGCCCACATTTGGATAGCTGACAATTTACTGTCCAATGATCATTATACTCTTTTTAAATAAAAATGGTGGTCATATTGATATCTGTTTAGTTATATGGATTAGATACATCTGATATTTTTGAAAACTAGGAAGAAGATGAACGGGTTTCAGCCTTTCAGGCATGCAAACAAGTTGATTATTAATCTTCAAATAGGTATTTGAGTTTGTTTTGCAACATTGGGATGTTGTCATATTGCAAGTCCTTCTTTTCCCTTTACACTGCCCCTCGTTATGGTCCCTTTTTTTTTTTTGTCATTTCAGTTTTGAACATCACAGTTTTGAATTTAATTGTGCTCAGGAAACACATGCAGACGGTGATCCTGAACTTCTGGACGATTCTGAATTTTATCAGCAGTTATTGAAAGAATTTTTTGAGACAATTGATCCTTCATCATCAGGTAAACAATTTTGTTTTGGTTGACTAATTTTAGCAACACTCACTTCAACACCCAATTTTTTATTTGGTTAAGTTCATGTAGGTTCCACCACTTCGAGAATAATTTCAACATAAAGTTGTGGGGACCAAATAAATTTCACAGAATAAGAAAGGAATATTGAAAATATAATGTTAGAATGAGTGTTGGTAGGATTTTTTTTTTAAAATTTTATTAAAATATTTTTACTTCTAGTACCATTGAACTAGTTCGAGCCTTTATTCTTCTCGATCATTAAATGAATATGCTATCCCTGTATAATGATACATATAAATAAGGAAAAATAGTTGGTTGGTCAGTCCAATTTGGACACACATCTGAGAAAAGGGTGAAAGAGAAAATAATTAAATACTATGCATTTTCAAAATAATTCAACGATATATATTTTTGTGTGTGTATCCAAATGCCTGTGACAAAGCAAGACTTCCTCTATAGATAAAATGTATTGGCATTTATGACTTATAAATCTTGTGTTGCATACGCAACTACCGCAATAGTTTTGACTTTGACTTTAATGTTTATAATACTTTTTTTTTGGATGAAATGTTTATAACACCTGACTACACATTCTAAGGTTGAAATGTGTATTTTCTTTCCCCTTTTTTTTCCAGTTTTTTTTTAATCTTTTTCCTGGGTTAGGTCAATGTCACCCTAGGTTTTTGTTTTTTCATTTAAATTAATATATTTTTAGCTTATAGAAGAAAAATATTTTTCACTGGCACAGTAGGCACGGCACTTGCGTTTCACTTAGGTTTTTGAAACGTGAATATTGTCTAATACTTGGTACCTCTGAACTGAAAAACTTACTATTTTCCCCACCATGCCTTTGGGAGGATCATAAGGAAACATAGATATAAATAATCTTGCACCCATCAGTGTAATCAAGTTTTATATAGATGTCCAATCATATTTCATTCTGTCAATATTGTCATACTAAACAAGTTTTAAGAACTAATTTATGATATGATAAAATGGTAAAATATGATTGGACGTCAATGCTAAACTTATTCACACTGTCTGAGTATAGTTATTAAACTATAAACTATATTTTAACACTTGGAATGTTGAATTGTCCAGTATTTCTTCATTCTACTACCATTCTCAAACTATCTGCTCAATATTTTCAAAGGCTAGAATTTAGCTGTGCAGTTTTTTTTCACCATAATATAATTGTCAGTTACCTTTCTTGAAATAAGATTTTTTAATCTTTAGCATGTATGAGAGTCAATTTTCTCATTTGACTATTTCATTTGAACAGAGAAAGCATTTTATGCTCTGAAAAGAATGCAAACCAAAAAAAGGAAAATTGTTGATCGCCGTGCCTCAAAAAGTCGTAAGATAAGGTACAAAATGATCTCAACACATTTCCTTTTTCTACCATTATCATATATATATATCTTGCATTTATGAACTGAATAAGTTTTTGAATGACTTGTTATTGAAGGTACAATGTTCATGAAAAGATAGTAAACTTTATGGCTCCTCGGCCGGCAAATCTTCCTCCCATGGCACCAATGCTATTCGATGATCTGTTTGGATTGAAGACTCAAAGATCATCTGCTGCAGCCTCGTAATCACGGTTGGCCGTGAAACATAAACTTTTGGCTTATTACTCAGTATATGTTGTACTAATTTGCCTCCAATATGATGTTGATTATGGAGGAATTTAACTTTTCTCTTACGAGCCAATTTTGCTGTAATTCTATTTGGAAATCGACATGTGAAATATTCAATTTCCTCATCTTAAGATTAGGCAAAATGCTTACTAATGCACCAAGAACGACCTAGAGGATCTTTCTTAATATTGTTCCATTAAGAGATATTTCTATTCTTTGTAGTTTCTGGCCTTAGCCTTTTGATTTTCAAGGGATAGAGCTATGGACTAATTCAGAGTTTGATTGGGAAGTAAAATCAGATTAATGTTTGTTTCAATTAGAGATCAAACTATTTGAATAACCACATAATTTGATCTTTCTTAAATTACATTCATTATTTGTGTCCGTGTGCTTGATTTAATTTCATAGATAGCCACATAATAATGTTTATTTTATAAAATCACACGCACGCTGGGTGGGCAAGGGATTGAGTAATCCCAGCTACCCCGATAGGACTATTTACTTTAAACTTTAATTTATTCAATTTGAAAATAGGGTTTTCATGATTCATCTCAATACATGTGATTATCGAAATTTTGCTACAGATACTTGTTCTAGTTAATTTGGTGTTCATTAGCTGTGCTTTTATAACAAATGAAAATTTTGTAGGTAGTAATACTTAAAATTTTTAAACAACCCTCCATTACTCCTTAAGCAATTTGTTCTTTTCCCTACAAAAAAAAAAAAAAGCAATAACGTTGGAAGATGGATGATAGTTCCATTGTTTTTCGAAAATTGCTTTTCTCACAAAAAAATTCCTAAACACACATCTAAATGATGCAAATACCCCTGGCGGTAGTTAACTGCAACTGAGTAAACCTGCAGCAGTTAACTACCACTGGGTCAGCTACAATTAACTACCGATGGGTTAGATACACTTAACTACCGTTGGGTTAGACCATCAGTTGTGATTTTGCGCCTTTCAGTCAAAAAATCAAAATAAATTGATGCTTATTTGGAATGCTACAAAACTTTGCAGACCCACTATATGTATTTTTATAGAGTTGCCAGTAAAGTTTCGTAGCATTCCGACTAAACAGTAAGAATTCCAAATCAAACATGTATTTTGTAAGAATTCACAATAACATCTCAAAAAATTATAATATTCTTTGTAGTCTTATTTTATTTTATTTTATTAACATCACCTTAATTACAAATCGATAAATACAAGTTCGGTGAATTTTGAAAAAGAAAAAACAAAAAAATCTCATCATAGGTACCATAAAAAAAATTAAATGACTACTTATGAAATACTCTCACAGAAGGGATACTAAATAGATATTTTGTTTATGCAAAACCTTCTTATTTCTTTGAGGGTTTTTGTGAAGTCCAGATCTGGTACTCAAATATATGGGTTCGTATGATGAACACATATACATACATTTTGATAACATTGCACAATATGAGGCCACTTGCACATAATTTCTGGACAATCAGCATCCGTCTCACATTCAACATATGCTGTAATTATAAAAGAGAATAAGATCCTGTTAATAAAATTGTACATAAGATTGTGTGTGTCTAGCAAAGTAAAGGGGAATTTGAAAAGGATAAAAAATGACTTACCATCAACGTTCATTGCAACCAAAAATAGGGAAAGAAATAGAATCATTACATAAACAATCTTGAAAATTGTAGCCATATTGTTTCCAATTTTCATGTAACAAAGAGAATATGATTTGATAATTTTATAATGTATAAAGTTCATTTTCTTCTAAATACAATTAAAAAGCCTTTTCCACATATCGAGTTTAAAAACAAAATCCCCACCTTGCAATCATTATTAAACGTCTCTTAAATAAATAAATAAATATATTGTGTTTGTCTCTTTAGCACACTTAAGAAGGAGGTCACCTATAGAATTTGCTAATCATAAGTATTCATTATTTTTAAACAATTTTTCATCATTTTTTAACCTTTCATGATTGAAAAGGATTTTTTTCTTTTCTTGTAGGATGATAGAGATTTTAACAATTGTATTGAATAATTGCAAGTTATAAAATATTAAAAACCAGATGTCAAAGACAAGGATCATAAAATTACTTATCAATTCACCAACTATATTACATAATTGAATACAAATTATTGTTGATTTTTTGGAGATAAAAACAATGCAAAAAAATAGATACACATATTTAATAATGATAAAAGAGTCCGGTATGAAATTCATTTGAACTCCAACCTTTAGCTGCTAATTTAATATTTAGTTATCGAGTTCCTTCACTGAGTTGTTAGTTGTTACCCAATTTTCTAGCCCTAATATCTTAGTGACCAAACCTTTAATCTTAATTTAAACCTTAATGTCTCACAAAATTTTAAGTTCAAATCACGAAAATGATAAAATGAGTTCTAAATCGGTTCATGGTTTCACATCTTTGTCTAGAATACAAATTCAAAATTTTCCAATCTTAAGCATTCAAAGATTCCATGTTTCAAACAAATGAACCACAACCTCTTTTTATTACGATCCTAATGAAGCACTATTTGAACTCACACAAAAGGGTATTGTAAATTCTTACCTCTCTAAGTTTGAAAAACTTCCTATTCGTATTATTGGTCTTCCACTATTGTCTCTTTTGAATTGCTTCATATTCGTCTTCACACTGAAAATTTCACTTAAAATTCAAGTTCTCCAACCATTATCGTTTATACAAATCATTTGCTAATTTATTGGGAGACAAATACAATGAATCGCGCCACTCCTTTTGTCCATGCTTTCACACCATTTAATCTTAAGTGTATTAAAGAATTTTTTTTTGATGGATTTCACGTAATCTTAAGTGTATTAAAGAATTATTAGTAGTTCAGAAATAAATTAGAACTAGATAATGAGGACATGTTGGTCATTTAACATCTATAGGCATCCATATAAATAGAGAAAAGACACTCGAATTTCCAATTTCTCTTTAACGACCACAACAACATAACCACATGAAAAACTCACTTTTACTCCCTCACTTGAACAATCAAATAAGAGAGATTAGAAATGCATTATTTGACTTTGTTGAGACAACAAATGATCCTTAAGCATGAGTGAGTGTGTGTGTTTCACTAGAAGATGATGGATGAACGAGATAAACTTTAAACCATCATGTTAGTGATAATAAATGGATATATGGGTGTCTATTTATTCATTGGATTAATAGAATTCTTAGGATAAATATGACTTTGTGATTAATAATGAGATGCTTTGTAATAATTAAGTGATACATGATTGTAAATAATCTAGGAATACATTTAATGATGATATAATAGATGGAGGATATTTTGACTCTCGAAGTGTAATAACTTACTCCAAATCTTACCTTTAATTTCAATATTAATTAATGGCTTAGATCACTACAAGAAACATTACCTTTTGTCAAGGGTTACACCCCGGGGAAAAAAACGAGGGGCTAAACCCCTGACATATGGCCTGGCTTCGTCCCTGTCACAATCCATGACATATTCTCTCACTTTTTTCTGCAGTGCAGTTTGCTCTAACTGCGCTGACTGACACACTGACGCACTGACTAATTGATGGAAGGTCAAATCTGATCAGCATAAAACCAGGGACTTGCGAGGGGTTTAACCCCTGGCAAATGGTATATTATTATTATTTTTTTAAAAATGTTTTATTTATAAAACCGAATTTTTATTAATTAATTAAAAATTTTAAAAATAATTTTAATTAATAACAGATTTTAAACAATAGGCATTATTATATTATATTGTTTTATTTTATAAATTGATAAAATATAACAACATATTTTAATTTATTAAAAAACAGATTTTAACATAGTTTTAATTTAAAAAAAAAACCTGATTTTTAATATACTATTTTCAAAAATTGTTTTCCAACAATAAACCCTTTTAGTATATTATTTTTTATGAAGTATTTTTTATTTTAAAATCAGTTTTTAAAATTAGAAAATTTTAAAAAACAGATTTAAATAAACAAATTAAAAAAAAATCAGTTTTATTAAATTAACAATTTTCTATAGTAATTAAAAAACATGCATTTTTTAAAAACCTATTTTCCCTAATTTAGAAAAAAAATTATATAGTATATATAACCTTAGTGTTGGACCATGCATTTTTTGTCATTCTAGTATAATAACTATACACATAATTAACAAATCTACCTAATAAACATATATTCAACAACATGCATATTCTTTTAAAAAAATGCATATATCATATCAAAAAAATATAAACAACATGCATATATTTCATTTTGTCACAAAAAAAAATGCATATATTCCATAATAATTTAAATATTCAACAACATGCATATATATTCCATAAATAATTTGAAATATCATATAAATAACATCCAACATATATCATTCTATATAACATTTATATATTTAAATTCCAAATAAAAAAAGGAAAAAATATCGAAATTTATTTTAACAGTATTATTTTTCAAAAAATTAACAGTACTATTTTTTTCTTCAATAATACATTAAAATCATTTTCAAAATTTAATTTAAAAAATTAAAAACAGATCTTGGAACTTGAAATGAGAGAAGAACAAAATCCAGCAGAGAGCAAGCTAGCAAGAGCAAGAATCCACAGGAGGAGGCAAGACTTGAACACTGATGCAAGAAATATTTATGTTAGTAAATAGTAAACAAATGAAAACACAAATAAATAATAAGTTAAGAGAATTTTACCAAAGTTAGAGAAGTTTAGTGATGTTGAAGAGAAGGGTGTATGAGAATTGAAGTGTAAAAATTTTCTAAGTGTCAAAGTGTGAGGGAATAACACGGTGCAGGTTTATATAGACTGGGAAAAAACCCAAGGAAAAAACGAGGGGCAGCCCCTCGCATAAGCAGTCAACTCAACTGCTAGGGCTAGGGCACAGCTTTTTGTCAGACTTTATCTGGTTGAGTTGACAAGGTAACGACAACAGGAGAGATTCTCTGCTGGATTCCCGTTTTCCAGGGGCAGGTTGTGGCATAACCCCTGGTATATTGTTTGCAAAATCAGAAGTTGTCAGCCATTTCAAATTTCATTTTTAAGGTAAAAAAAAGCCAGGGATCCTGTCCTTTTGTGAGGGGTTCATCCCTGTCAAATAGTAAGTGGACCCGGAAATGGCTTTGGCAATTTACCAGGGGTTTTCCTTGGCATATGCCGTGTCAAATTTGCCAGGGGTTTCATACCCCTGTCAAAATCCCTGGCAAAAGGTAATGTTTCTTGTAGTGGATTAATTGATATGGTAAGCTTTAATTTTATTTTCTAGTGTAGTCAACACTTATCACCACAAAATAACAAAACAATAAATGTCTTTTAATTGATTGATTTTTTTCTTTTCCCGTTTCTTTTTTTTTTGTTTTCACGCTAAAAAAAATTCCTTAAAAAGTATATGCAAATTTTTTTTCCAAGGAAAGGATATTTCTATTCCTAAAAAAAAAAAAAAATTCACTCATTCCTATATACTTAAAGTAATTCAAGATTTTAAAATTTTAATACCACAATGGTAAAATAAGCATCAAAGCTTTTTATTTGACCACAATTTTTTTCTCTTCTCCCTTTACTCTTTTTTTTTACACTAAAAAAAATTGCATATATTTTTCTTAAAAAAAAAAAACATTGTAAAATTTAAAGAATTGCATATTTATTCTTCTCCCTTTACTATTTTTCAAAAGACATATTTATTTGGTTTCTTCATTATAATCCTGATCGTTTCTTATATATTGTGTAAACACACATTTTAGTACTAATCTGTCACAGAGAAAAAAAAGATGATAGAGGAAGTAACCCTGGTCTTTTCTTAAATCCAATTCATTTACAATAATTGCATAAAAAATAAATAAATTGATGTATTTTCTTATATAAATAACGACAAATTAAAATAATCATCTCCATTTTAATTAGTTTTTGTTGTCATGGACATACATAGATGATGATGTTATTTGAGAAAGAGCTCAAGAGTTCAACATAACAGTAAAAGAACATGTGAATCAAACATAACATAACAAGAGCTAAAAATTCAAAAATAAATTCGTAAAATTCCAACATCGTAAAAATGGTATATTTGTTCACACATTTTGCTCAAATATTTCTTTTTTGCGTGAAAACAAAAAAAGCAATGAGAGAAGAACAAAAAAAATCAATCAATTAAAAGACATTTATTGTTTTGTTATTTTGTGGTGATAAGTGTTGACTACAATATAAAATGAAATTAAATCCTACCATATCAAATTAATTTAAGCCATTAATCAATATTGTAATTAAGAGTAAGTTATTACACTTGGAGTCAAAATATCCCCTATATATATATATAGGGTTTTGCTAGAAGTCACCCATGGTGTCTTTTAGCAACCCACACCTCAAAGTGTGATTTCCACTTTTTAGTTATAACTTTGCTAAAAGAGACCTTCATAAAAATTAGTTGGTGTCTTTTAACAAATGCTTATAGAATAACTTGTTAAAAAAACACCTTCATAAAATGTATCTTCTAGCAAAACCCATATATATATATATATATATATATATCGGGCATCCATTCATAACATGTTAGAGTTTCAAACAAGCATGAGTTCAAAGGAAAACTATTATGTTCTAAGTTAGTTAGAAATATATCAAGCATCATTTTGTATTTTCTGGCAGACAAAGCAGATTGGGCGGTGGCTGAGGTACATATAAATCCAAATGTGGCTGCTTAATTTAGATCACATATGGATTGTCGTATGTGTATAATTTCCAAGAAGATCAAACTCAATACCTTCATTCGTTTGGATGAAATTTACACTCACTAAAAGAGGTTGCAGTCCGAGGATGATAGTGTTGCTAAGGAATGCCAACTATATACATCTCTTATACCAAAACATGATTTGCTTTAGGTCTGACATTTCAAATTGTGTTTGGTTTACTATATGTAATTATGCACTCAATTATGGTACTAGGACATTTCAAATTATATAAACTGAAATGAATATAAACATTTCAGATTATATAATCTGAAGTGAGAATTTTCCCACTCCATACCAAAGTGTTTGTTTATCATGGTTGTAGGGTGCATGGAAACTTTTACTTGGTGCACCTTCACAGAGAAACCAAATCATGTATCTAATACATGTGAATGAAAAACATTTTAGGATTTTACATTTGAAAAATGATTGTCCAATTCCTCTCACTTCTGTACCATGGGCACCACACTGTCGAGATAATGCACGTCCTGAAAATTATAGATATATCCATATGATGATTGTTTATAATGAACTCAGTCGGGTGACATTTAATGAAATAATAGGAGATGATGACGTGGTCATTGTGGAAACCTTTGATTCTGAAAACTATGTTATTGATGATAAGAAGGTTGAAGATGGAGTCAAGATTGAAGTTGATAGCCTCGGACTTGATGATTGTAGCATAGACCATTTGGATGATTAGTTGAAATGTCACATATTATATATAATGGTTTTTTTTTTTGTGGATAAATTATATATTTTTCTGTTAGTATAACCTCCTAGTCTTTGATATAATTATACATATAATAAAATGTTGTTAAATATTCAAAGACACAAAAGCATTTTATGTAATTTGCTGAACTTTTGGCGGTTTCAGATTATATAATCAGCAAACCTTTAAAAATGAATATTTTTGGAAAATTGAAGGGTGTGTGAAAAGAGAGAAGGGTGAGAAATATAACCGCAAAAAAAAAAAAAATCATTTGCTGAGCTTATCCAATGTCAACTAAGTTTTCCACGTTTAATATCATTGTTAAAAAAGAAAAATCTTTCATTATTTAATTCCTTAATAGTGTAAGGAGATGACAATTTAATTAGGGATAAGTTAATCAATACATTTTTTTTTCTTCATGCAAAAAATGCAATTGGAATTTGTTTGCTTATAAGAGAAATGGTAGGAAGACATTTTTTCTAACCTTCTCTTTAATATTTACTTTCTTATTAGGTGAAACTCATGTGAATCTCACCATTTTATGTGGAACTATTTCTAAAGTATAAGTCTCATATGAGTTTCACCTAATAAAAGAGCGAGTGTTAAAAAGAGTGTTTATAACACTATTCATGCTTATAATTAAGGAGAGTTACACTGATGACTCCTGCTAAAATTCAAAGAGGTGATTTAAGTTGAGTCAGCCTAAAAATATATACAATAAGATATTTGTAATATCCCGCTTATACTCCACAGTATTTTATCTGTTAACTCGCCTTGTGCGCATAGTAGACTGAGGGGCAGTTTAGTAATTGCCGTTAGGGCCTTTATAAGTAAGTTGGACCCCAAAACCAACTCATTTTTCCTCATTTCTCCCCTCTCTTATTGCAAGACAGAATTCTGTCCTCCCTCTCCCTCCCTAGAACTCAGCTCATTCCCCTTCCTCATCATTCAATCCTTCCAGCCTTCCTCCGTTGGATTCATGCTGCATGTTAGGAGCTTAGGAAGAACAAGTAGATTCCAAGCCAAAGCTTACTCAAGTTCCT
>Ga0315915_1009397_pt1 | contig 11124 bp, 5 predicted proteins | sample MpolbnodulesMG_FD_207738 | JGI IMG/M metagenome (GOLD analysis project Ga0315915, IMG submission 207738) | Medicago polymorpha root nodule microbial communities from Los Angeles, California, United States - branched nodules | ecosystem: Host-associated > Plants > Roots > Nodule | place: USA... | reverse complement strand
CTTTTTGGTGGGATGGGGGGTGGGGGGGGGGGGGCTGTATTGATAATTTGATTCGTAATTGTTAAATCTTTTTGGTAGTCAGAGATGCATTTAAAAGAAATAATTCCAGCTATAAGATATCATGTTATTTTCGTAGTGATTTTGCAAAATAGAAATTAAAGAATAACTTACAGCGATTGCGGCTGATTGTAACCTCTGTATTAAGATTATGTTTCTCTAGTTATAATGGTTGTCTTCGACTAGCTGGCTGCTGGTCCAGTTAATAAGCATTTGCTGGTGTAGTGCTGCAAATAAATTTGTTGATTGTATATTTAAACAATTCAGTAATTAGTATTAGCATGTCCAAAGGTAGGCATCGATCTTTTTTATCTCAGTAATTACTCAAGTAAAGCATATCTTAGCTAGACATTATTCTTTCACAGTTTCATTTTTCCCCTTACAGTGACCTCATAACTGATAAATACTTGAGCTGTTTTCAGATGTTTAACAGTGACTTTTTCCTTGCAAAGTCAAATTACTAGAATGCAAAGAGGGACAATTTCTTCAACAAAAAAAAATGTAAATAATTAAGCTGGTTTGCATTTTTTATGTGACCTTGGGGATTGTAATTTGCAAAATTGTTACTTACCCAATACCTTTATCTTTTTAGGTTTTAGTTTTAAACTTCTTAAATAGTATGTATAACTTCCAATATTTCCCTGCAATGTGCTTCATGAATAACAATGTGTTTCAAATTCTACTTTATCTGACTTACCACTGCGGTCTAAATTATTTTTTCTTTAATTTCTTGTTGTTATTAAGTGGAGACGGGACTCTTTCCGTTTGCAATCTTCGAAGAAATAAAGTAAGTTGCATATCTGTATTTTCTGGTTCCTTTTGAAACATAAACACTCTATCAGCATTAATTTTTACCCACCATTTTCATGGTTTACTAACAGGTCCAAGCCCAATCTGAATTCTCTGAAGATGAGCTATTGTCTGTTGTTTTAATGAAGGTATGATGGTCGTTGTGTTGTGTGTGTGATTTTGCTGTGAGTTTTTATTATTTTTTAAGAATGTTTAAAAAAAAGGTTTTTTGTGGTAGAAGTACAAAACGTCGTTTGGTTTGAGAATATCTTTTATTCATTTTCGGTTTACATTTTTAATTACATGGCTAATGTTTGCATTTTTGGGCCGGTATACCAGAATGGTAGGAAAGTTGTGTGTGGATCACAAACTGGAATCATGCTATTGTATTCATGGGGATGCTTCAAGGATTGCAGGTAATATATGGTATGGATTAATAGGATTATGTCATCATTACATGATGAAAATGATTGACTTATATGAATGAAGTAAAGACATCAATTGGATGTCGTTTTTCTATTATATTACTTTGACCTCTTTGACTGATTGATTCTTACTAATGGTTAAATTCCAGTGATCGATTCGTTGATCTCTCTTCAAACTCTATTGATACCATGTTAAAGGTGAGTGGGTAGCATACTATTGTTATTATTATTATTATTTCAGTATTAGTATTTTTTTTTATCAACATAAGTATTTTAATAATTTTTTTATGACCTTAGCTTGATGAAGATAGGATTATTACTGGATCAGAGAATGGGATGATCAAGTGAGCCTTTATTATTTTTAGAGCATTGTACTCTTGTTTGAATCTTATTTCAAACTTTCATATAACTTTTTCTTTCTCATTTATATACCCTCTTTTTGTGTTCAGCTTGGTTGGGATATTACCGAACAGAGTCATTCAGCCAATTGCCGAGCATTCTGAATATCCTGTTGAGCGTCTTGGTAACGTACTCTTTTCTCATTATTTGATGTGGCTGTTTTGGCCCAAGGGTGGAACGTATTGTTCAAAGCCCCAATTTCTTAGCATATTTTTCAAGTTTTTTCTTGTTTGTAGCTTCCAGTAAGGTTGACTTGTGGTTTTTTGTGGTTTTGTAGCATTCTCTCATGATAGAAAGTTTCTTGGAAGTATTGCACACGATCAAATGTTAAAGGTATTTTTCTTAATTAAAAAAATTGTAGGATTCAACTCTTGCTGCTTTAATTTTTGCAACATTTATACTAGGCACAGATTTTCATGATTGTTACTGTACTATCTGGTCATTTTAGTCTGTAAGAGAAGTGCTAGGGAAGAAAATGATAGAAGCTAGATATTGAAGGAGAAGAGAGAATTCAGGGAGTGATCTGAAAATGTAATCTGATATTCCGAGTTTCAGTACACAAATTGGCTTTACTATAAAGCACAGTGTTATGTGTAAATCACTGAATAACAGGCACCGAGTTTCTGTTTTAACTTATACTTAACAGTACAACAGAAACTGTTGGTAACAAGTCTTAAGTGTCAATTATTTTGACATGCCCCGACATTAGTTCCGCACCAATGTTTACAGACCAATTGCTAACTACACGAATGTAATTGGAAAAATGTCAGTGCCCCTCCCAATCTTAGGGTCTGTCTGACTTGGATTGTTGGAAGTGATCAAGAACCCTTAGTTTCTCTCCATAATGTAGAACCGAAGTTGGATAGAGGCTTTGCAAGAGCATCAGTGTCCACAAGTACACGAGCCACATCGAGACTCTTGCTAAGAACCTTTTCACGCACAAAAGTTCCACGTGTTTATTATGGGTGTGCAAGACTGGATTGTGGCTTAGGGGGACTGTACCGAGGTTATCACAATAAATCAAGAGTGCTGAAAGCAAGCTTCTATATTTGAATCTAGAGGTTTTCAACAACAGCGGAGACCCCACTCTTCTATATTCTGCACTGGTTCTTGAACAAGCAACATTTGACTACTTTTTAGACCAGCTAGAGATTAAATTCGAGCTAGTGAAGCACAAGATCCTGAGGTTGATTGACCTGTGGTCATCTGGGGTGTGATGTCTAATATGCATCACAAGAGGCCATGAGAGACCATGGTTGATGAGGATCAGCTGGATGAAACACTAGAGGTTAAGACGTGAATCAGCAGACCTTATTGACACAATAAGTGATTACTGGTCGGGTGATGTCAGCAGCCAGTATGTTGTGCAGGGAACCAGCTGAGGATCTTGGAAGTATTCACAAGTCGAAACATATATATTCTTCTGTTTAGTGACTATAAGTTGGTTATGTTAGCGTATTCGTTCATCAGATGGTCCATATGGGGTCATATGGACCTTCAAAGAAAAATAAAGAAAATACATTTTTACATCCTGGTTGACTCAATATTGTTGCCAAACCGTTGAGGTGCCCTTCATGATTATGGAGGGTGGATCACTGTTAAAAAAGTAAAAAACATACTTTGGTTACTTGTGTCCAACATTGTCAAACTCGAGTTATATCTTCAACTCTTACGAGTTTACGATTCTATTTGTAGGTCACAAACATGTTAACTCACCCGTAATCTCTCTTTTTAGTAAACTCTAATAAAATTGGTGACTCGGTTTTACTAGTAGTTTACGAGTTTACAGTTCTACGTTGGTTTGGCCTTAAAATATCAAATTTTGGTCAATATTATTCAATACTTGGTTTAGTTTTTTGTGTTATTGTATATTGATTTTTTAAAAATGTAAACTTACACTTTTGTTGTTGTTGTGAGGGACAGCTATTATGCCTCCATAAGAATTTGTTGTTTTTATGCAATTTCGTTTATTTATTTCACCATTTCTTATTGGTCTTATAAAGTAAACCTATTTAAAAGGCACTTATCAAAGTTTAATGTTGAATAATAGTTGTTTTGATGGTATTATATTATCTTTTTTTGTCATATATAGATTATTTTAATATTAAGTACGATGCATTCTGAATTCTGATACTTGCATATCATGTGTACAGGGAGTCAAGTTTATATAGGTTCAACGAATTTATCTAGATTCTCGAGAACCTTATTTACGTTCTTATATGCATTACTCTATTTTATAATTTTGTACGCTTAATTGTTTGGTTGTCTAAACATCCAACAAAAAAATTTCATTTATGTGCAGCTATGGGACTTGGATAATATACTTCAAGGTTCAAGAAATACTCAAAGTGAAAATGGAGTAGTTGACAATGATGTTGACAGTGACGATGAAGATGAGATGGATGTAGATAACAACACTTCTAAGTTTACTAAAGGTAAGATATGATTGCCATAGATACTACCTCTTTTTCTTATTATAAGTTCAAAGCTCATTTTACAATTTCCACATATTTTAAGAGAAATGTATTTGTGTATTTATGTCTATTTTGTAGAGTCGACCCAATAATTTTCAATAGTGAGGTCTAAAACAAGTTTTAATATATGGAGCATTTTTTACCTGCATAGGTGACTTTTTGTTTATAAAATCTATTGAAGAATAATTTTTTGGTGGGCCTAAATTTAGGTTTTAGTAACTTACTTTGGACCGACCCTGCTATTTTGACTCCCAAATATGTTCAACTTTTTTCATCTCCCAAGATACTCAATAGCATTAAATAGGGTATGTTTGAAAAAATAAATAATACATGTATCTAGTACCAGTAATTTGAAATATTTAGATAATGAGATAGCAATATAAACGTTACAGCTTGCTTGTTGCTAAACACATAGTATGGTTATTATTGGAAGGCTATGTGTATTCTGTAATTCACTTTTTGTTGATACCTTTGTAGGGAAGAAGAGAAAGAATGCAAGTAACGGGCATGCTGCTGGTCATTCAAACAACTTCTTTGCAGATTTATAGGAGATTATGGCTGCAACTTTTTCCACAACCTACTAGGAACACTTTTGCAAGTGTGATTTTCCTATCAGCAAACATCCTCAAGTGTAACGTGTCCGTTCGCAAAATCTATTCTTAAATTCAGCACCTTGTCGCGGAGATACCTTGTGGTAGCATCAACCCTCCCCAAAATCATCACAGCCACATTTGCCATAAACACAAACTTCTCCAACAGTTTTGATAACCAAGCTTAGTTTCTCATTTACTCGTTTATTTTTTGATTTCCAAAAGTAATGATAACATGTTTTGTTTTTGTTTTTAAAGATTTTGAAAGATATTAGTTAATATTTGCTGTTTGTCTTGGTTTTGTCATTAGAAAAAGAATATCAAAATTGTAACACTAAAGTAGTAGTGGAGTGAAAAGAATCAAAAGACTATCATTTCAAAATTGATCTATATTCATTTTCACTATTCGAATGAACTTTTGTTTTATTGAATCCAAGATGAAAATATTTACAGCATTTTAGAAATAAGATGTAATTGGATATGTTAAACCACAATATATATCGATTAAACTCTTTGAAGTATATGATTTCAAAGCATGTTTTCAAAGTCAATCCGATAAATTAGAAGTTATGTTATCGTTTCCATAGAGAATGCGAGTAAAAGGATAGGAACACATTTCGACCCAAAAGAAAGAAAAACAATGATATGAAAAGCAAAGGAAAAGAAGAAATACTAAATTATATATAATTTTTTTGTAAAATTACATATGATCAATAAATTTTAAAAAACGAACGGGTTTGTTTTTGTTATACAAAGAAAGAACCGACTTTTTGCCCTTTTACTCTTACATAGCAACCTTATTTGATTGTCAATCTTGAAAAAAGTCTTTCTAATTTACGGATGTATCTAGTAAGATTGGTACTTGTTTTAATTTTTAATAAGAGTAAGAAAGGTAAATCTTGATCCTACAATATTCATACATGGGGACTGAAGTTGTTCAATGGTCAATTTCATGATAAGTGTGCGTTTGATTTGCTAAAAAATGAAGGATAGGACATAACAACTCTAGTTGTCCTGTGTTTGATTTGTAAAACTGTTTCAGGTACAGGATAAACTGGAGACAAGGGACAGGACAAAAACTGATATTTTTGTCCCTCACCAAACCACAACACAACTTTTTGTCTCACGTACATGTTGTCTAAAATACCAAAATAACATTTCGTCCCCCAAAAATCGTATAAAACAAAAAAATTAATCAATGCCATAAAAATTTGTCCTGTGCTGTTCTCCCATGTTGTACGTAATAATCTCTTTACCGTACATGGTTTCTAAAATATTCACCACACGAATCTAATTATTGTTATTTTAAATGAAAAATGTTAATAATTATTTGTTACAAATATTAGTGGTGAGGGTTGAGCCTATAATCCTTTATCTATAAAGCACTTGAATTTCTCTCTTCAAACTATCAAACCACTGTATGAAGCAGCAAATGTTCTTAAAGTTGAGATGACATAGTATGTCCCCCAAAAATTTGTTTTTAAGAATAAGATTTGAGTGATTGCATTGGATATGTTCCAAGTACATGAGTCCAACTTAAAATACGAAAATGGTTTGTGTGTAGGAGAAGCAATTTCCGATTAAATAAAATAACCTCTTATGGTTATGTCTCTGTCTTTATCGTACTTTACTAGATAAGGCCCTGAGGGAGAAGTTGCCTCTGATATTTGACTCCTTCTATGCTCAAACTCAAAGTAGCTAGGCTAGTGTTAGACAAAAAAAACTCTGTGTAGAGAAATGTTGAAGTTAAGATAATTTGTACATTTGTTCAAAAAAAAAAAAGTATAGTATATATGTTGAATGGGTCAGACACAAATTATTCTTTGCTGTTTGATTCGAGACCAGTGTCAACTGCATGGGATAGGTTGAAGTCAACCACCAACTTAAATTTGACCCGAATCATTGACACAATAATACTCCTCCATTGGTAGTTTTCTTCTAATAATTTTTTTTTTATGGTTTTGATATTGATTAAGGAATCACATCTCCTAACAGATTTTATACAATGAGTTTAAACTCTACAACATGATGAATTAAAATTTTATGATTAAATTGGTTATGAATTCTTAATCAATAAATTAGATGTAACGGAAGAGGTTAAACTATACGATGTGTTGAATTAATATTCAATCTTAACCGAATAGAACCTACTTTTTTTCAAACAAAAAAGTTAGAAGTTACTTAAACACTTACATCGTCAGTATTTAACCTCAAATGCATAGCTGAGAAAAATGCCAAACACTTAAATCCTTGATTTAAAAACAGAGGATAAAAATCGTGAATAAAACAAAATAGTGTTATAATTATGTGTTATTATTTAAGTCAAATGAGTTTCAATGCTTTATTTATACTTTATAGTGTTACTTATGTTTATTAAAAGCTTTATGTAAAAAAAGTTTTTCCTCTAGTTCTCCTGATAATTGAACAAATAGATAAAAGATTATTTTTTGCACAAGTGACAAAATTGCATATTGGCATGTACTTGACTAAAGAGTAGTTTTGATAACTTTGGAACCTTCCGTTTGCAACTTGTTCCGATTTTTTTAAAGTAATGGACTGGATGCCACTGAAAGAGAATAAAATTTCGTTTGGACCCTCTCCTGATAAAACAAATATATGATAGATGATCTTAAAACATTTCTATCGCACTCTTTTTTCTTTTTTATAGTTTTCTTAATTTATAAAAGAAAGAAAAAAGACACCCACTTCAAAATCCTCAATCCAAACATATCCCAAGTGTATCTACCATAATAGAGGAGTTTTGTAAAGCATCGCCAAGAAATCCGAGTGGTAACACTTATTTTGACCAAAATACCAACATGTTAATTTCCCCAAGTTGAGAATATGGTAAAGTTGAAGGATTTCGATCGGCACAGATGGTTAAACATTCTGCCAACTATGACTTGAATTCTAGTTTGAAATTTCACGTTTACACTATGGACCGGTATTTGAGATGTTACATATTATTAGTTACATTAAAAACTTGTCCAGTTCCCTTTTTTAGCAAATTAAACGCATCTTATTTAAAACTTCCTTCCAAAAATATGTTATACTCATCTCCAATCCAAAAACATGTACATAAACTACAGGCACATTTAATAGTGGACTTTAGGAAGCAAATATGACTGTACCAAATTGGATGCGAATGCAACTATGCAAGTATATCATGCTGATCACGTAATCCAAGCTTTTAAACGTATAAAGCAAGTAAATGACACACTCAAACTTCCTAATTAGAAAAATTCAAAGATCTATCAACTCAAAAACACAAACGCATATTATTTTTCACTCAATCAATAGAGCACAAACTCTATACAAAATGTTTGGTTTTCATTAACCAACAAACACGCTATTAAAATTCTAAATTTTCAATTCTAACAATTATATGACAAATCATTTTTTTAAATAATTGTCTAGTTCATGTGAAACATTGAATTCAACTACCTTGATGCGATGGCAACTTAACCTAACATCCTGAGTTTTGAATTCAGCATCGAAAATATAACAGTTGCGTGCAGAGGATAACCGGATCAAATACATTGAATTCAATAACGAGAGAAAGAAATAGCACGTGGAGACCTGAGAGGAACTTCACCGGTTTGTTTACCGTTAATATCATAATGAATAACGCCGGAGAAATCCAATGGTTCACACTTTCCTCCCATCAATATCTCCTTCTGCCAAACACCGCCGTTTAATTCATTATCTCTATGTTTCTTCGTCTTCTTCATCTTCCCCAATTGTGACAAAGCTTTGTTGCTCATGTTGCTCAGCAATTTCTTAGTTTTCGCCTTTCCTTTTAAACGGCTGGCTTGCCTTGAGAGCATAGCCAGAATAGCTGATAATGTTATGAAGAAGCTGCTGTTGGATTGACGCTTCGGCGACCGCGACTCCGGCGAAGAAGTAAGATTCACCATTTCTGATCTCTTCCTTTCTGTTTGTGCTATGAGTTATAGTTTTCTTGCTTGGTGGTTGAGTCTTCTCTTTGTGAAATTTGAGACAAGTTGAATGAGAGTGTATAACGTGGAAGAGTATGAGTCAACGGTTGCTATGGTTGACTTGACTCAATCCTTTTCTTTTTTTAATTTTACGATTAGCTATGGAAGTTTGTTATTGCACGTCATTATTATTAATTATTTTTTCAAAAATATTCAATTTATTAATTGAATAAAAAAATATTTAACCAATTCCTCAAAAATGAATAAGTTATATATATACTACTCCCTCCGATCTCAAATGTAAGAAGAAGAAAAAAATGCACACATATTAAGAAAGTGAATTGACCACATTTAAGTGATTATAAAAAGTGATATTTTTCTAATTTTACCCATTGAAATAGTAAAGACATTAATGATAAAGTGCGTTTAATGAGGGTGAATTTGGAATTGTAGCATTTAGTAGGTTCATTTTACTATACTTTTTCTTATATTTGAGACCACCAATTTTATTTTTTTGTTTCTTACATTTGAAACCGAGGGAGTATTTAATTTTAAACAAAATCATCCTTAACAACTAGATTCTTTTTTAAAATTAAAGTTCAACCTATGTCAAAATTATAAAAGAAAATAAAATTGAAGAGGCCAAATGAATTATATAACTAAAAACAGACATTATCTAGCACAAGACGTATCAGAAAAGAATACCAAAAAGTTAATTACAACACAGTATGAATGGGAATAGGTTAAGCCGAGTTAGGCTTTGTAAAACCTAAGTCTGACCTGCCAAATTTTTTAATGTCTAAGCTTGATTTATGGCATGCGATATGCTTACTTTTTAAACATGAGTCTGGCCTTTTGAAAGTCTGATAGGGTCTGCTAGCCTATTTAATAGTCAATATCATATGAATATCTTTAAATAAGCAATGTGTTATAAGTTTAAATAGACTAACAAACTAATAAATCAATTAGAATAAATTCTATTTTGATAATCAACATGAGTTTTTAGGGAATATGATTATATATTGTATTATATTTCAATTCTAGTTTATAATAATATATTTATATATGCGAAAAATTAATGTATACTAATAAGCTTAAATTACTGAATAAGTTAACATATTTATATTTTAATTCAAAGTACAAAATATAATATAATAATAAATAGTTTGATTCATTCTTTCAAAAAAAAATAATGTTATTCACATTTACGTAAATAGGCAGGTCTAATAGGCTTAAGAGGCTTTTTGAATGGTATGTAGCTTGGCTTTTTAAGCTAAATATACTTCTAAAAAAGCCTAAGGCTTCTCTATTTAAAAAAAAATGGTCTGTCGTAGGCTAGGCCGTAGGCCCCTATAGCTCGGCCTGACCTATTCTCATCCCTACAATACAACACAGTCACAAAAAAAGAACCTTATGAAACTAATAAGATTAGTCGATGCCCAGATACAACAAGGGACTTAATCACCAGCTACGGTACTGACAAAGCAAAATTAGCCTTAGACCACGAAAAAGAGAGCAACTTAACATTCTCTGGAAGTTGTAGAATCGAGCTTTCTTTTTGCTTAAAGATCATGGTGTTTTGTTCCTTCCAAATAACCTAAGTGCTAGCAAACCAAAACAAAAGCATAATGGAATGCCTAGCATTAGAAAAACCTATTAAATTACAAAACTATATAAATTGATCAGAAATAACATAAGGATCAACAGAAGAAAAATCAACCCACTTTCAAACAAGATGCCATAACAAACCAAAGAAGCAAGACTCCAAGAATAAGTGATTCACGGTTTCTAAATCACTGCAACCACCGACAGAAGACTGGGAACTTGTAGGAGTAACCCCCCTACGAAATAAGTTGTCTTTTGTGGGCAATCTATTTCGAGAAAGCTGTCATGCAAACACAGTCACCTTCAAAGGAACATATTTGTGTCAAATAAGATCTAAGACTGCTGAATAATGATTCGAGACCCTACTAGCAAGTAAATGGTAAGCACCACGAATAATATACACATCGCCTGGCTCAAGAGACCACACGCAACTATCCTCTAAATTATCCTGCAAAGACACGGTGAGAAGCGAAGTCCTACACTCCCCTAACAACTCCTCCTCCCATGCTAATAACCTTCGTCTCCAATTCCAAGCCTCACCTCCCTCACCCCAACCTAAAGCAAACATCTCGACTATCGTTACCTATTGATTATCAGCCAAATCAAATAGGCGACGAAACCTATCTTGCAACAACACCTCTCCTAACTGTTAACACCATTACCTATCCGACACCGTAAACTTTCCTCAAACCAATTCATTGCCTCAAAACCTGCCCTATCGCGAATATGAACCAACTCTCCCTGCCAAACCGTGAAGGTGAGAAAAACACAAGAAGGGGGGGGGGGGGTTGAATTGTGTTCTCAAAAACTTTTTCGTTCCTTACGTTGAAGAACTGTTCTCAGGTTC
>Ga0315915_1009392_pt1 | contig 11132 bp, 8 predicted proteins | sample MpolbnodulesMG_FD_207738 | JGI IMG/M metagenome (GOLD analysis project Ga0315915, IMG submission 207738) | Medicago polymorpha root nodule microbial communities from Los Angeles, California, United States - branched nodules | ecosystem: Host-associated > Plants > Roots > Nodule | place: USA... | reverse complement strand
AAACTACCCTGCTCACTGCCTATCCAATCGTGTCACGGTGCCAGAAATCGTGACACGATTTTAGGTTGCCTGCAAATCCAATTTGAAGCCAATATACAACATAATCATTTCCATATTTTTTCTTTTTATTCTTTTTTGACCAATTTTTTTTTTTTGTTCTTTATCATTTCTCTTCTCTTTTTTACTTTTAAAATTATTATTATTTTATCTGTTTCTACTACTCTTCTCTCTTCTTAATTTGAAAATTTTATATTCGGTATTCCTACTCTCTCTCTCTAACTTTTTAATTTTTTCTTTTCATTATGCTATTTTCCTTCTACATTTCAGATTTAAAGTTTCTCTCTTTTTTGTCATTTGGAGTTGATTGTTGTTGTTCTTTTTGGTGAATTAAAATATAATTAGAATGAAAAGATGATGATGAAGATAATGATTTTGGGTTGTTTTTAATTTCATTTTCTCGATTTTTTATAGGTTTGTTTGAATTTTATGATGAATGTACGAAGTTAAGGTTGAAGATGAAGAAGAGGTGGAAGGAAGAAAATGAAAAAAGAAAGAAAAAAAGATTTCCTGCCGCTTCAGCGCCTCTTGTCTTACTGGACTCAAAGTTACTTAAGGACTAAAAAACAAAGAATTCAAAATTACAATGATGAAAGTTGTTGTTTCTTTATGGGAACTATTTTCGGTCCTCGCCCAAATTACAAGACCTATTCATGGTAGTAATCATTTTTTTAATTAATACTTTAATAATAATGTACAAGTGGTAAATTTGCAAATATAATAGTTTAAATGAAGGAGACGATTGGAAGTAAATCAATCGTTCCAAAATCCTATGCAATGCAAAATACGGTAAGGGGTGCACGCCAAGACTTGTGAAAACCAAGATTTACAGGCACACTTCTCCTCTACCGTGGAAGCTCAACCTCTGCCACATCGGATCATCGTAAACCACCACTCCACATCTTCGATCTTCACTGAACAGATCTGTAATCATAAATTTTTTTATGTATAATTGATTTTATATATATATATATATATATATATAATATTATTTTGACATTTATATATTAAAAGAATCGTTGGTCAAAAATAAAAATTAGGACATAACTTTTTATTCTTTTGTTAATTATTAAAAGAATACATGGTCAAAACTTAAAAATAAAAAATAGTAAAAACATTATATTTGTTATTTAAACAAGAAATGAAGTAAATGCTTGGTCAAACTTATTTTAAAATTTAATGTAAATAAATGTGAAAGGAAAAAATATAATAACTTTTTATCAAAAGAATTTTCTTTTTTTGAAGGGTAAGGAAAAATTATTTGGTTTCAACAACATCTATAAACATCACCGCTTGTCAAAAAAGATTTATAACAAAACACTTAACTGCAATTCCTCTCTGGTGTTCTATACATCATTTCCGTACAATATTATAATTATTTGTCTCTCATAATGATTTCTTTTTTATTTGTATGTGTAGTCTCCATTGCCCTGATGAATTTCATGCCACCACCAATGACTCGTCGTCGTCGTCAATCCAATATGTCACTGTTGCCAGAAGTTAACCTCCCTGACGAGGTTATCACTGAAATACTATCTTGGCTTCCAGTCAAATCACTTATGCAGATGAAGTGCGTCAGTAAGTCATGGAAAACTCTTATCTCTCATCCTCCATTCATCAAAATGCACCTTAGTCGATCTGCACGAAACCCATACTTCTCATCAATAGTCCCTACACGGGGTTATTATTTCTTGGAAAACCGATATAGTTTCGTACACTTCCCTGTTAGTTGTTTACTAGAAAACCGTTGGATCAGACATCCTAAGGATCCATACTATCGATTGAGTGACAAGAATTGTCACGTGGTTCTTGGTTCCTGCAATGGATTGATTTGTTTGGCTGGTTATTCTATTAATGAGCGTGCTAACTATAAAAAAGTGTGGTTCCGTTTCTGGAACCCCGCTACCAGAAACATTTCTGATGTATTAGGATCTGATGTCTTTTTTAATGACATGCATATTTCAAGATTTACTGTGTTCGTGTTTGGTTACGATAGTTCAACTGATACTTATAAAGTTGTGGCCTTAAGTTCAACTGGTAACGAAATGAGAGTCTTTAGTTTGGGTGATAATGTTTGGAGATATATTCAAAGATTTCCATTCGGTGCTAGACCAGTCTTCCGTAATTCCAGTTTGTGTGATGGTGTATATTTGGATGACACTGTTAATTGGTTGGCCTATCGTAGCGATCGTAATTGTGTTAAGAAATTTGTGATTATTTCTCTAGATCTAGCTACAGAGACATACACAGAGATGCTTCTACCTTTTGATGAGGGGTTACATGTATGGGGAAATGTTTGTGTGTTATTGAACTCCCTATGTGTTTATCAAGATTTAAAGGAAACTGATTTTGTTATATGGAAATTGATGGAATTTGGAAAAGAAAATTCTTGGAGCCAATTTCTTAAATTTAGCTACCAGGATGTTCAATTGTATCATGAAATTGGTCATAGCTCACATTTCAAAATAAGACCATTGCATCTATCTGAGAATGGTGATACTTTGGTTTTGGCAAACAACCAAAACGACCGAGCAATTCTTTACAACCGGAGAACTAACAAAGCAAGGAAAACTAGAATGCACAATAACATATCTTGGTTATCCATCCACGATTATGTCGAAAGCTTGGTTTTAATACGTTGAAAGTAAGTTTTTCTTCACTTATAGCTATTACCATGTTTAAAACTCAATCATTTGCGTATATTTTAAGCCAATAATGCATTTGCAATTCAATATTGATGTTATTTCAAGTTTAAATTTATGTTAATTCATGAACTTGGTTTTCATTGTGTGATTATGTCTTTTACTTCAAAAAATTCTCATAGAAATGAAGATTCTACTAAATTGGTCCTATTCTACTTTCAATTGTGTCAATATATATATATATATATATATATATATGGGGCTGCTAATTTACACTCATCTAAAACCACTAAGGGTTTATTCTACTTTCTATAGATGATAATGGTATATCGATGTTAAATCTAGTTTTTAATAACATGAAACCCTTTGAGTCACTTTTGGTACAAACTTGCATTAAATATTGTATCTCAGTAGAATCTAATTTCTTCGACATTTTTCACAAAGGGATATGACTGCACTTCGAGAATAAGGCCTTCACTTTTCATGTGTCTTTGTTCTTTTCATGTGGTTTCTTGTTTCACTTCCTTGCCTAACTTTGAGCAAATTCACTGTAATTTATGATAAATGTCAAGATTGTTGGATGAAAGATGCTTATTGTAGCTAAATTCACATTGTGTTTGTGCTATAGAAGACAATAACGACCTTCTTGGTGTCTACTTAAGTTTTTTTTTTTTGGAAACATTCTTAGAAACATATTGCTTAATAATTGTGCTGTTTTTTCATTTCTACTCCTTTTTGTGTAAAGGAAAGTGAAAATCTCCAATTCTATAAGTAATTTGAGTGTCCTTGTTTTTTCGGTGGATCATTTAAGTATGATATGAATATTGTCGTAGAGTAAAGCGGTTGACCTCTTATGTTTGGTGTCTGACTGCTTTTTACATTTTGGTGCCGCACTTAATCAATTGTAGTACAATTTTGCTTTGTTTTGCAGGTGTGATCAGACTCTTCGTCAAGTTTCTGATTTCATTGCAAGCTGATCAGTCTTTTGGTTCTGGTTATTCGATCTTTCTCATTTCATTTAAATCGAAGGTGTACTGTTATGACGCGATTTTATTATTCTTGCTACAAATGGTCCTTGGAGTCATGTTGTTTCCTCATTTGGTTGATGTCGTGTCATATGTAATTACAAGGAACCTGTTCTTTCTTGGGGTGTTTTGTATTTTGGTTTGTTGTGTTTTTAGTGTTGTATGGTCTAGTACAGATCACATAGTATGTTTTTAAGACTTGTTGGTACCTTTGTTTTTTTGTCCAAACTTTTAAGCAAATGATAGCGTGAGTTCCTCACCGCTCTTCATAGAAGTTGGATGGAGCTTACCTACTGTGATGTTGGTTTTCGATCGCTATCAATGAAATGTTTTTTTATCCGGAAAAAATTGTGCCTTGTTAACATTATAAAATTAAATGCTACATTTTATTATTAATTCTAGCTAAAAATAATTGTAGTAGTTAATACTAAGCTAATTAACTAGCAGAAAAGATCTTTTCTTATCTCAAATTGATAATGGACGTTCTTATAAATTTATATTCTATATTTAGTATATCTATGAAGTGAAACCCGCTCTCACAGTAATCAATCTAGCAGGTTGAAATAAATCAATATCTTGATGGTCTGTTTTTGTTGAAAGAAATCAATCTTATCATATTTTTTGTTGTAATCAATCTAGCACATGCTTTTATCTTTGAAAATTGCAAGTCACCCGATGTCAACTCTATAAAAGTAAAATATAGAGAAGCGTACACTAGATGTGCAATAATTTCTTGTGAGTTCTTAGTAGTTAGTTAGTTCCCTCGTTGGGTAGATTCTTGATTGAAACGTGAGAAAACTTGAATTTTGATTAGTGCATGTTAGTTATATTTTCCCCGTATGATATATTGTGTTAAAGATGTTCTTGGCTTGAGTTGCATGCTTAAAAATGTTGATTTTTGACTTGATAGTGTTGGTTGGTCATTTTGATAAGTTTGGGGAAGAAAAGTGCTTTTTGAAACTGAAATCTGGACCGAGGTAACCAATTACCCACTACTGGTAATCGATTACCAGTGCGAATTATACAATGTCGAGTCATTTGGTAATCCCTCTATGGTAACCGATTACCAGACATTCAAAATTCAAAATTTTGATGTCCGATTGCAGAATTTGCTTTGTAACTTGTCCTAAACTGTTGTGAATTCGATGAAAAATCATACAAATAATAAACTTGATGTGTGGAGCAAGTGATAATCAAACAACCAAAACAAAGTGTATGGAACAATTATAATCAAAAACCTTGGTCAACTAACTACATCTAATATTGCACTCTTTAGATATTAGGCTAAGGCTATTGAGGTTTTAAAAATGCAAAGTACACAATTTGGACCGTTATTTAAGGTAAAGAAAAAATGATGTTGGATGCAGGGGCATATAGAAAAACCTTGGTCATCATATATCTTTGTTGTGATTTGTGATTGTGTGTAAATTACTACAGATGAAGTTTTTAAGAAAATTGATGTTGACACATATGATAGGGCTGAAAAACACATGTAAAAGACGAAAAATGTCCCTACGGCAGTTAACTACCGAAGTAAGGAACCAACTGCAGTTAACTACCGAAGTTCCTTCGGCAGTTAACTGCCGACGAAAAAAGGAAAGAAAAAAAAAAAAGAACCGATCGGCACTTAAGTGCCGAAGAACTCATATCAAATTTTTTTCCTTTCTAAATATTATACTATGCTATAATTCCATAATTATCATAAAGCAGTCTATTATTAGTGGAACAAACATCTTCTGTGCTTGTTTTGAGGAGTTGATTTTGCAGGTACTTTATTGTGTAACCCTTATTCATAAATGCATAATTATTATTAATATGTTTCTTTGGTTTTTTTTCTTTAAAAATGTTATTTTGTGAATTAAAATAGTATTTTTCGGTGGATTACAGTGGTGGATCTGAAATTACTTACATAAAATTACCACTGATAATGTTTCCATGTTATGGATCTATGTATAAGTAGTATTATTTTAATATTTTAGCATAAAATTACGACCGATAATGTTGCCATGTTATGGAATTATGCATAGCATAGTATAATATTTAAAAAAAAAATATTTGATATGAGTTCTTTGGCACTTAAGTGCCGAGGTATTTTTTTTTTCTTTCTTTTTTCGTCGGCAGGAACTTCGGCAGTTAACTGCAGTCGGTTCCTTACTTCGAAAGCTAACTGCCGTAGGGGTATTTTCGTCTTTTACATGTATTTTTCAGTCTTATCATATGTGTCAACAACAATTTATCGTTCTCTTACCACAAAGACAGATGAGGTTTTTAATTTTTACTTTGGTTTCTCTTACCACAAAGCTTGAATAATTTTATGTAACTAATATTTAACAACTTAATATCTAATGGATTATATGAGATATCAGATACTTACTTTGTAACAATATTTATTAGCGGATACTTGAACTATAACGTTCGTTTGAACCATAAAAATAAATTGTGTGAGAACGATAAAGAGTGTTACAAAGAAACTTCTCTCCATTCCCCTTTATATCATCCATTCTTTGAGAATTTTCTTTTATTCTTGGTTTTTTACATCCTTTATATCATTTTTGGAAAAAAAATCAAATAACCATGCGTTTAAGGACCTTTTTTTTTTTTTTATTGTTATATAAGATTAAATTTTTTTCAAACTTAGATTTTTTTACTTTTTGACCTTTTTTTTTTAGGAATATGAAGTTTGCATTTTCACTCATATTCTGCTCTTTCCCTTAATTTGCTAGAATGTGAAAAAATGCAGCTATTTCTTTGAAAAATACAACTACAAGAAAGACAATGTGGTTGCTTGATGTGCTTACCGGTCAGGGATACGATTGCCGCCTCATTACCGCTGAGCGTAACAAGGCTGGAAAATCCTTGGGAGGAGGTTGTTTCCAGTATTTTAGGGACAATCACCTACAAGAGGACGACAAGATGCTATTCGATTTGGGTGTTCCTCCTACAGTGTTGTTTGTTGAGGTGGTTTGTAGAAATAATCTTGCTTGAAGAAAAGTTCTAATCTTTTGGAAGTTGTATGCTGGCATGTATATTTTGTATAATATTTCAATGATAATATGTTTTAAATGTGGTTTGAATTTAGTAATATCCAACCCATTTTTGGTAATCAACCTTAAATTGGTTGTACACTACATGGCAGCATCTATATTTCTACTGCAATACATTATGTATGTAATGACAATGGTTGTTATGTTATCTTTTATGTCATGCCTTAGACCATGCATAACAAATATACAAATATTCGGATTATGCGACCTTCGTTCTCAAATTTACGAAGAATGACACGATACAGGTCTGTACAACAGGTTATCATCCTTGAAGTTTCTCGTCAGTGTTTTTGTAATGTTGTTGACAATTGGCATGTAACTATGTCCCTGTTTTGTCTCCGTCTCTTCAAATACATCTAAAAGACTATTCTCAAACATAATGTGTTCCTCAATTAATTCTCATATAAACTCTTCAAATAAAAAAATCAATAATATTAGATTAAATGATCCTGACATTCACAAAATAATTATCTTCCAATTGGTATGTATACTATCTTTTAAGTGGTAAAATCTCAAATTTTTTTCTTGCTTATATATAAAAGCTTGGGCCACCGCCTGCATTTTGGGTCGCCACTGTCTCTTGTGTGTGTTCTTTATAGTCTGGTTAGGTTTCATCCTACATGGAAGCGTGCTTAGCTTATGTATGGTTGTATTTTACCTCTATTTGTTGTGAATTCGTTACTAAAGCCACATAAATAAACTTAGATGTGTGGAGCAAAAGCAAGACAGTAATCAAGTGAATAGTAGTTTCAAGAACAAACAACAACAACAAACAAACTTAGATCTAAGAGTGAAGCAACACAACTAGCATGACCAAAAAAGAAAGCTCGCCAATCAATCTACTATGAAATGAGAGAGAGAACAGCTCACCGATCAATCTACTTTGAAATGAGAGAGAGAACAGCTCACCAATCAATCTACTATGAAATGAGTCATATTTTTCATGTCACTCAAACCCACATGGAATCCTAAGAGAAAACAATAAAGAAAGCTTCTTGATCCTTTCTATAATGAGATCTCACAACTCAAAATGTTTGTGAAGTGTTTCCCAACCCAAGAACTTTTATCTAATTCAAACGCATCACATTAGTACCGACATGTACTTTAATAACCCGTTAGAAATAACCATTCAGAGAATTTTGTGCAGCTATAGAAATATTTTATATCATACTCAAATGGTCCTGCAAAAATTGTACGCAAACTACACAAGGATGTGGGGATTTCCACTTGCCTTTACACAAACAAGTTTATAATTGAAAAACAACACAGTTACTATGCAATAAGTAACTACAAAATACAATTGTTTCCAAAGAAAGTCTGAATGAACATCAAGAGGGCCATTGATGTCTTAACTAGAACAGATACTATGGCTGAAGGGAATGTAGCTCCAATAAGCCTCTTTCATCCGACCAGCATGACATTTACCATCAATAACGCTGAATTTGCTTGGAGTTGAAGTTGTAGATCTACAATTCGAAAAGGTTTCCCATTAGACAGGAGAGTGAAACAATAGAACACATTGAAAGAACAAAGACACAAGAAAGCAAATGCCCACTTCTCAATAGTAAAGTCATATTTGTTATTAAAAAAATAAAGAAATTAGTTTCTATCAACCATAATACAATAATACAAGTCTAAACCGTAGGTGACACAAGGGTATATAAATAAAATTCAATAGCAGTACATCATTGTCAGGTATTGAAATAAAATAAGTCTCACTTCCAAAATGTAATCACTGTCAAACCAAGAAGAAATTCAATATTTATTGATTTGCAAAAACATTACTATACACTTAAAATATACATAGATAACTGAGTTCTAAACATGGATAGGATCAGTCCATTAATTCAGCATATCTTTGGAATAAATTTAAGTTCATTGAAAATTTACTTAAATTCAAAAGTTCATTGCATTGAAAGCAAATTTATCAGCAAGAATAATCTCTTCTAGGATGTTGTTATCATTTGCTACTATATCACAATGCAATCATTTGCTATTATATCACAACAGTGGACCACAACAACTTGATCAGAGTTATGGAATCTACAAAAGTTATAGTTATGGTGCTTAATCTCTAGATAGCCTCCATGAATTGATTTGGAATAAGCCTAGTGTTTAAACTAGTTTACCCTTTCAGTTTTTGGAATAAACAGACCTTCTTTTTATTCTCCAAATCAAAGAGTCCAGATGTTTTCCATTATATCATCGCTATTCTGACATAACCTTTGGTAGTGCATGTTTTCACTTCCTTAGACCTTATAAAACTAACTAATTAAAATTTTAAAAGGCCAAAAGATTTCACCAGTAACAAAGCTTTGGCTACACTAATTTTTACTCTTGCACTATCCCATCACTGGGCAAAACATGCATTTATGAGAAGATAAATAGACTTCTGTGTGGCCTCAAACAAGACCAAAGAGCATGGTTTGAAAGATTCCAATCTTTAGTTACTCAATTTTGTTTAAACAGAAATTTTACGTATCAATTAATTTTCATTTCAAAAGAAAGATACATAGTTTCATAACTCACTGACCTTAACCCTCATAAAACTAAACCCTTAACCAGAATGTTCTAACCGCATGAAATAAATTAGTCTAACTTAAAGCTATTAGCAAAAACATTATATGCTTTAAATATACATACATATCACATAACTAAGATCTTAATATAATAATAGGGTTTTGAAGTAAAGAAAATTATCACACCTACCATTGTAACTAAGTACATGAAGTAATATAAATTCAAAAAAAGTATAAAGCCAGAAGAACTTACTTTCAAGAAGTTGAAACCAAGCTTTCGACATAATCTTTCATTGGGAACCAACGTATCTTTTTGTTAAACGTAGTTTTCTTCGCTTTGTTTGTCCTCAGGTTATAAAGAATCGCTCGGTCTTGAACAATGTCTGCCAATACCATTGTTTCACCATTCTCAGAAAGATGCAATGGTTTTAATATTAAAAGCCGGCTACCAGCATATTCGTAATTCGTATGAATATTGTGATAGCTAACTTTGTGGAGTTGAGTCCAAGAATTTCCATTTCCAAATTCTGTCATCTTCCATATAACCAAATCGGTCTTCTTGAAATCATGATACAAACACAAGGAGTCTTTCAATACACAAATACTCGGCACTGCTCCACCATTATCGTAACCTTGAGGGGGCAGAAACTGTGTGTATTTCTCCCTACCAATATCAAACGAAAGAATCACAAATTCGCCACTAATGTTATTCCACCATTCACTCTTATTGGCCAACCAATTAACAGTACAATTCAATTGTACACCATCAGACCCCTTCCGTTTGCACACTTCAAGAGGAACTACCGGAAAATTTGGAATAGTTCTCCAAACATTATTCGCCAAACTAAAGACTCTCACTGTGGTTTTTGTATGAGGATTCCTATCACGACTGGGACTTAATTCCAGAACCTTATAAACGTTGGTTGAATTATCATAAACAAACACGAACTTACAAAATATCACACTAGACTTATAGTTATACCCTAATTTATCAGATATTTTTCTGGTAGCGGGGTTCCAGACACGTAACCAAATATTTTTATAATCAAGATTTTCGCCATAAGAAAAACCTAGCAAGCAAACCAATCCATTACACGAACCAACAATTTCCACACAATCCTTGTCCTTCAAATGGTAGTAAGGATCCTTAGGAATTGTGATCCAATTGTTTTGCAGTACACGACTAACAGGGAAGTGTAAGAAATTGTAATTGTAATCAGCATGCGGCTCACCACGGTACCAGAAGTAAGGGTTTCGTTTAGAACGATGAAGGTGCATTTTGATGAATTTAAGATCGGAGATTATAGTGTTCCAAGTATGACTTACAGACTTCATCAGCATCAGAGATTTGACAGGAAGCCATGATAGGATTTCGGGGATAAGCTCATCGGGGAGGAACGGCGATGGATTGGATCGAGGTCGGAGACGCCGTGAGTTGGGTGGATTGGTATTCATCAGTTCAGGGCGGTGGCTGGCTACAGAATTGAAAGATGTGTGCGAATGAATTAGGGGTTTTAGTAATTTTTAAGACATAATACAAGAATCTTTCAAAAAACAAGAATTTAAGACGTTCTTTTTTTTTTTTTACAAAAAATTTAAGACATTCATTTATTCTTTTTGACCAAAAATTTAAGACTTTTTTTTTTTGGGTACAAATTTAAGACATTCTTATATAGCTGTCAAAGCGGGCGGCCCGGCCCGTTTAGGCCCGGCTCTAACGGGCTTTATCGGGCCGGGCCAAAAAGCCCGGTTGAAAAACGGGCTTAAAATATGCTACCCGAGCCCGGCCCTATACGGGCCGCGGGCTAAACGGGCCGGCCCGTATTAAAAATTACATTTTTTTTT
>Ga0315915_1009389_pt1 | contig 11133 bp, 6 predicted proteins | sample MpolbnodulesMG_FD_207738 | JGI IMG/M metagenome (GOLD analysis project Ga0315915, IMG submission 207738) | Medicago polymorpha root nodule microbial communities from Los Angeles, California, United States - branched nodules | ecosystem: Host-associated > Plants > Roots > Nodule | place: USA... | reverse complement strand
TTCGGTGGATGCCTTGTCCCTATGGCATAAAGATGTGCCGCTGAAGGTTGTGCTCTTTGGGTGGCGCTTGCTCCGAGATAGATTACCCACAAAAGATAACTTGCTCCGTCGTGGTGTTATTGATCAGGCCTCCAAGCATTGTGTGTCTGGATGCGGCTCTTTGGAAACATCAAATCATTTATTCTTACACTGTAATTTGTTTGGTTCTGTTTGGCAATTCATTTATAGGTGGCTAGGCTTGTCAATGGTTGCACCTCTTCAGGTGTCAGATCATTTTAATCAGTTTAGCTGTTGCGGTGGCACCTCAAAGGGCCACCGATCTATTCTCCAGGTTATTAGGTTTGTGGTAAATTGAGAAATATGGAAGGAAAGAAACAATAGGCTTTTTAATGTCAAAGAATGCTCGATTTATCAGGTGGTCGACAAGATTAAGTCGCTTACCTTTATGTGGTTGAAGGCGAAGCATATTTCTCTTCCCATCAATTACTGTGGGTGGTGGCTTAACCCCTTTACCATACTGGGCATAGGCTAAGTGTTTCTTTTCTATTTTTTGTTCCCTTTGTACAGGCAACTTTTGTAAATATTGGCTTAACTCTGTTGTCCTTTCCTTAGTACGTCTTGTGCTAGGAATGATCCTTTTGTGGAGGTAATATAATTCATTTTAGCTTCTTTAAAAAAATTAATAAATAAATAAAATATTCGAATTGTTAAACATTCATAGTACCTAATATATGTATTATTTTTTTAAAAAAAATGTTATTTCTTAGGACGATTAATAATTAAATAAATATTATATGTATTATTTTAATTAAAAAAATAATATTTCTTAGGATTTTTACCAGGTCATTTCTCCGGACTTCGTCTCGATTTTGTCAGATGTGGCTATTCATTCGCTTATTCTAACTCTCTTCTTTTTAAACCTTAAGGTGTTGATAAATGTCATATCTCTGGACTTCGTCCCAATTTGGTCAGTTGTGTCTATTTGTTCTCTTACCCTAACCCTAAAGACTTCATAATAACACTTTGGATTTTTACAAAGTCATTTCTCTAGACCTCATCCAGATTTTTCCAGTTGTGTCTATTTGTTCGCTTACCCTAATCTTAACGACTTCTTCTTAAACCTTAGGGTGTTGATAAATGTCATTTCTCCGGACTTCATCCCAATTTTGTCAGTTGTGTCTATTTGTTCGCTTACCCTAACCCTGAAGATTTCTTTTAAACCTTGGGATGTTGATAAATGTCATTTCTCTGGACTTCATCCCAATTTTGTTGGTTGTGTCTTTTTCTTCGCTTACCCTAACCCTAAAGACTTAATAATAACACTTTGGATTTCTACAAAGTCATTTCTCCAGACTTCGTCCCAATTTTGTCAATTGTGACTATTCATTCGCTTACGCTAACCCTAACGACTTCTTTTTAAACCTTGGGGTGTTGATAAATGTCATTTCTCCGGACTTCGTCCCAATTTTGTCAGTTGTGACTGCTCGTTCTCTTACCCTAACCTAAAGACGCGATTTTGGGTCTAACTTGATGAATTTAACTCACAAAAAATGATGGCACGACCCATAGATTTCACGCCACGATTCAGAGGAGCACGAAGGTGTAATTTGACATATAAAGGCACAATTAAGTTAACAATATAAGATTTGTGATAACTAAATATTCCAAAAGAGTCGTAGAGATATGACAGAAGGATTATAGTTTTGTTTTGATTGATAATTTAATAGTCAAAATTTCATCTCTAAAATAAATAAGTGAGAAATTTTAGATTCAACTTCGACCCTTATATATTACAACAAACTTATTAACAAAGCTATGCTAACAATGACAGTTTAGTTTTTTTTTTTTCACAAAATAATGACATATAAAAGAAAGTGTCGGTTAAAATCACAACAAACATTACCTCACACATCACTTTTTTATTTTTCTTACATCATGATCTTAATCTCATTTCCCTCTCATTAATATACAAAAAATTAATTAACTAAAATTAACCACCCTTCTCTCATCATAATAATACTATCCACACATAATCCTTTAAAATTTGTCCATAAAATTAGGACATCACCCTAAAATTAAGGTCAAACATCCACCCCACATTTCTCTCTCTCTTACACACTTTCTCTCTCTAACCCAACACAATTTTGACTCACAAAAGCTTTTCATAATTTTTTTTTTCACTTTTCTTTCATAATTTTCCTTAAATAGAAATAAAACACTTTCTCTCTCTTCTTTGATCCATGGAGGTGGAAGAAGAACTCCAACAAAACCCAGAAGAAATTTGATTCCTTTCAGCTAGATTCGATAACCCTTTTGGCTAAAAACTTCAATGCGGTCTTTCAAAAGACCAAACAATAACTCAGATTCAAAGGGTCATGTTGGATCTGATGGTGGATTTTGTGAAACCTTGTGAAAGAAAATTTGTTGTTATTGTTATTGTTGATTTTGTTAATGTTAATGTTTTTAAGGTTGATGATGATGATGATGTTTCATGTGTAAGAAAAAGTAGTAAAGTGTTGTTATTGTCGTTTAAGGTTGTTGTCGGTGGCAATGACATAGTGGTGCTTTTTGGCATCATAAACGACGATGCAGCTTCAGTTCTCGCCTAGCATGAGAAGCATCACGATATCAAGCAACAATGGGTTTATTGACTTGATGAAGATCAAGGTCGCAGCTTGTCACATTTCTTATAGAACCCTTTTTCATACTATCCTCATCCTTGCTTTTGTGTTGCCTTTTGTCTTCATTCTCACTGCTGTTGTTACCCTTGAAGGTGTCAACAAGTGTTCCTCTTTTGGTACTCCTTTTCATCCTCTTATGTTTTTCTTTTTCTTTTTGTTATGATATATGTTTTTGTTATGACATGTTTTTGTTTTGATATATATCATTTGTATTTGGATTGATATGTGTTTGTTTGTTTAAGATAGATCTTGATTTGAATTTTGAATATTGGATCAAAAGTTATGTTAATGGAATTGTTTGAGGTGAAACATGAATTTGTTTCCCTTGTGATTATGCCATTATGGAAGTTTTCTAGGTGGAGATTTCCTTCATTTTAGGATCTCAAGTGTGATATGATGATTTGAGCGTTTTATTTGAATGATTTGGCTTCATATGAACTTTGAATCCATGCTATTTGTAAGTTAGGATGCATTCGAATTGTATCTCGATTTGATATAAAACTAAATTCAATCGATATGAATTTTTATTGTGTATCTATTTTGGATATGAATCTCATTTTGGATCATGATTCGTTATGTTGAATCCCGATTCATTCTAATGAATAACTACTTAGGTTTAGTGTAGTCAGACACTTTTTTTCTCAACATTGTATTGCTAGCTACTTTTCGTTTGTGATTTGATTTATAACTTGAATCTTGAATTATTTTGAGGTTCATATATGGCATGCCAACTAATAATTTTCCTATGTCATTGGTTTGGACTTGAAAATGTCGTATCTTTATTGGTAATGTATCTTACCATTCAGAAATCAGAATATAATGTCATATCTAATTCACGATTGGAATGCTCTAGATCAGTCATGGTGATAATAATGATGATGATTATGTTTTCTTGCAATGTGTTGCTGAATTTTGTATCGTGTTGTGTTGATTCTTTCGTTTGAGGAATCAAAATTGGAGTGTGCTTTACAATTTAGAACTGGAAAACAAGCCGGTTTCTGTTGTTGTCGATTATCAATATAAGTTTTGGTTTATCGATTTCTAGCATTTCGAAATGTTGCCTCATGTGGTTGTGTCTTTCTTTCATTATGTTACTCCTATTTGGTTCTAAAAGTTTGTTGTGCACAATTTGTGTTTCGTCTTTTGTCTACTTCTAACCCTTTATTGGTTCCTTGTTTTTTTTTTTTGTCTTCAGATTGTTTAGGTAGACGGTTAGGACCAAGGTTTCTTGGAAGGGCTGACGATTCAGCGGTAAATTATTTTTTATGTTAAAATAGATTTCAGAATAGATAATCATATCAGCCAATGTTTTGATTAACCAACTTTATCTGAATGCTTCTTGTGATGATGGTAATGGTGCTGCAGAGATTAGTTAGAGATTTTTACAACATACTCAACGAAGTGAAAACCGGGGAAGTTCCATCTAGTTTAAAGCTACCAGATTCATTTGATCAAATGGTTTCTGATATGAAGAACAATCAATATGATGCCAAAACATTCGCTTTCATGTTAAAGGGAATGGTAAGTTGCATTTAATGTTAACATTAGTTATCATATTTTTCTTGATTAATTAGTATTAATTCGTGAAAGGCGTCTGCAATGAATTCTAATGATGTTTTCGAATCTTATAAGTTATCTAACACATGGATTGAAATAAAAACACGCATTTAGGCACTTTTTGTCACTGAAATCTGAAATTTGAATATTAGAAAGTTTAAGATCATCAATATATCTGATAGATAACCATTACTTTATGGTTCAGTCTCTGGAGTATTGATGCCACGTAGAATGCTCATATCTTTTATTATTTTTTTTATGAGAAATGGGACATTAATTGTTAGTTTAAACTAGTTTTATACTGTCGTCCAATAAGAATTGAGTATCTGATAGTTAGCTTTAAAAAGCGGTTATAATCTAGGCTTAGATAGCAATGTGATAAACTTTTATTAGATGACCGTGTAAAACTATTTTACCCGTCAGTGCATAACCATTATTCCCTTTTTTTATCTAATAGTTGGTCACATTAATCATAACAGAATTTCCGGTTCTTGTATTGATAGTGGTAGCAAATGAGAATTATATTGATCTTTGTTACGATGCTATGCTTCTTTGAACAGATGGAGAAATTTGAGAACGAAATCAGAGAATCTAAATTTGCAGAGCTGATGAATAAACACTTTGCAGCTAGTTCCGTCCCTAAAGGGATTAATTGTCTCTCCTTGCGTTTGACCGATGAATACTCGTCAAATGCGCATGCACGCAAACAATTGCCTCCTCCGGAGTTACTGCCAATGCTCTCCGACAACTCTTTCCACCATTTTATTTTGTCAACTGATAACATCTTGGCTGCTTCAGTCGTTGTTACCTCTACCGTACAATCGTCTCAGAAACCTGAAAATATAGTTTTCCATGTCATCACCGACAAAAAAACTTACGCGGCTATGCACTCTTGGTTTGCACTAAATCCTCCCTCACCTGCTATTGTTGAAGTCAAAGGCATTCATCAGTTTGACTGGTTAACTAGAGAAAATGTTCCAGTACTTGAAGCTGTAGAAAGTCAAAATGGAATCAGGAATTACTACCATGGGAATCATATAATGGGAGCCAATCTCAGTGATACCAGTCCGCGTAAATTTGCATCGAAATTGCAGTCGAGAAGTCCAAAGTACATATCTCTACTCAATCATATCCGCATATACATTCCTGAGGTAAGTTGGATTCATCAACGTTCACTCTTTCTGTAAGCCTTCTCCATATGTCTGTTTCCTCTCTCTGAATATTGAAACTTTTCAAATCATAATATTTATGTTTTTGATAATATCTTTACTTATTTAATGAAACTTGAAATGTACCAACATGTGGTTGGTCTAAGTGGTAAGGGACTTTTGATCCTGACTCTTGCGTATGGAGAAAACTAAGAATCACCTTGTGTGCACAACGGGGTTCTCGTCAGAGATTAGTCATTGCTAAACAACATTGGATACTTCGTATAACATGACTATCAACATAAAATTGAAATGAATGATTGATCTAAGACTGTAGAAAATGGGTTTGATGAATTATGTTCAAATTTGTGCTGATTGTGTTTGTCTTTTGTGTTGAACAGCTTTACCCAAACCTTGACAAGGTGGTTTTTTTGGATGACGATGTAGTGGTTCAGCGTGACTTGTCTCCACTATGGGAAATTGATCTGAATGGTAAAGTTAATGGAGCTGTAGAAACCTGCAGAGGCGAAGATGAATGGGTTATGTCAAAACATTTTAGGAACTACTTCAATTTTTCCCATCCCCTCATTGCAAAGCATTTGGATCCCGACGAGTGTGCTTGGGCTTATGGGATGAATGTCTTTGATCTTCGTGCATGGAGAGCAGCAAATATTAGAGAGACATATCATTCCTGGCTTAAAGAGGTATAAAATCATCATACCCTCAATCCAATATCATTTAATCATTCCAAATTTTACGGTTTTAGACTTTTAGTATATTAATATTTGAAATCTAGCAAGTTCTGAATTTATATTAATGCATCTGTACTGCCATCAATGTTTTGTTATATATTAATATATTTGATAATTGGTGAGCAATAGTGTGCTACATAACACTGACACAAACATGAACATTATACATGATAAATGTATACACCAATAATAATTTAAGAAAATGAAAGTGATTGAATATATAACTACATGTGATGTGTCGGTGTCGAACATCGACACCAGAACGCCTTCAATCTGAAGTGTCAGTGCTACATAGGAAGTGTGAGAGCTTATGCGACTTCAGTTTCCTTTGTTCTTATCCTGTTTATTGACCTTCAAATTATGTTTTTGTGGAGAAGTTATAATTGACAGCTTGTGTTGTGTATGGCAGAATCTGAGGTCAAACATGACAATGTGGAAGCTCGGCACCCTACCTCCAGCTTTGATTGCATTTAGAGGTCATGTTCATCCAATTGACCCTTCTTGGCACATGCTTGGTTTAGGTTATCAGAACAAAACAAGTGTTGAAAATGTGAAAATGGCTGCTGTTATTCATTACAATGGCCAATCAAAACCTTGGTTGGAGATTGGTTTTGAACATCTTAAACCATTTTGGACCAAGTATGTCAATTATTCAAATGATTTTGTTAGGAACTGTCATATCATGGAATCATAGTCTGCCAATGAGAAAGAAGCACTATGGTTTGAAAACATCACTGGATACTACTACCGAACGGACGAGTAAAGAATACATGTTTCATCTAAAATTTTTGCAGCTTGAGATTTTCTTCGAGATGAATTTTGAACAGGCGAGTAGAAAATTGGTTGAGAGGACAAATTGGTCAAGGACATGGTGGGTGGATTCGTTGCCACCCCCTACCGTTTTTCGCAGACACGGTATCTGTCCTGGCATGGACCTGACGATCAGAGTCTTGTTACATAGAAACACGTCCTCTAATTTTGGTTGATGAAAGCATATAGACACTATTATTGGTCTTTCATTGTGGCTAGAGCATCAAAGAATATTCCTTAATGGAAATTGGAGAATAAACTGAATTCTGAAGATAAAAGGGTCACATGCATGTGTCATCAATATATAGTTTGGTGTTGAGAACACAAGTGCTATAGAACAGTTCATTTTTTAGTTTGTTAAATTTTTGTCAGTGCCAAATTTTACTTTCACCTTGTTTGATTTTGATATCATGATGGTGAATTCTAGGTTTAGTTCATGAGATTGCTTTGTTACAGGGTTCATTGGATTAGGAAACTGTCTGTAGGATATAATATATTATAGTTATTTGTTGTGTACAATGATTACAAGACATTGGAAATGTGCAGATAATTCTTTTTCCAAGTCATCATTCAAGTAATTTCATGTAGTTAATTTCATCATTCAAGATATTGTAAGATCACCCTTAATCACTTATAAAGGTGATCTTACAATACATCTAAGAGAAACTGAATATTTCGGTCCTCGAAAATGTAAAGGTCCTCAAACCATTTAATCCCTTAAATTTACGAAATGCCCTCAAACCATTTAATCCCTTAAATTTACGAAATGCCAAGAAATTTAGTAAATTAAATAACGTCAATCAATCTAGTCCCTTCGCCAAAATATCTATTTTGGAAAAATGTTAAATTGACTGACGCTCAATTTTAGGGACCAAAATGCAATTTTGCTAATTTGAGAGATTAAATTGATCGACCACTATAATTTCAAATATTTAAATTTTAAATTTTGATTTACTATATGGTTCAATATGTCTATAATGACAGTATAAACAAGTTTTGCACAGTTATTTAGTTTTTTTTTATATTTTTTTGTTTGTCAAGTAGCCTAATGGTTAGAGCTCACACAATTTAATTGTGGAGAAGTGGGGTGTCCGGGGTTCGAACCCCGGCCCCTGCATATAATATGTAATATCCCTATCAACTGAGTTAAGCTCACGGGGATTATTTAAAGAAGCAATATCATGAGGTAGCAATATATTGAATCATGGTAAAAACATCTTCCTATTTTTTATTAGGTAAAAATCCTTCGGTGAACATTCATATATACTTTTGAGAGGGAAAATGACAAAATGTCATTGTAATTGTAACAAAAAAAATAAACTTGGAAACACAACATAACAAATATACCTAGTTTGGACATCATAAAAATCTTCAACCTCTTATGATTTAACTTCTTGCTTAATTGCACTAGGTTGAACTTAAAGTTTAGAATTTGATAGACATGTCCCAATGAGTTTATTTAACCCTCCCAGTGAGGGGTAGTGAAATTGTTTTGATGAAAAAGACAATTTTTTGTTGAAAAAATTGAAGTACATATTTGACTATGGTTTTTGAGAGTATCTTATATACTAGACTTACTCATTGGTCTACTACTAGGCCTACACACTCTTTTGTTTATGTAAGTGTGATGATAACACTATCTAATATAGTACAAAGAATTAATCATTAGGGAATAAAATTTGAAAGAGATGCAAAAATAAAGTGCAATTTCAATTTGTGGTCCACTCCATTTCATGAAAAATATAGTTGCCCCATTCAATCAAACATTTCAATATCACATTTTTACATGTTAATTTTTTTTACCCCCTTTCTAACTAAAAGTTAAGCAAGCATGCATGTGGAATAGTATTGTACTTTAAATTAACATGAATATTTCATCATAAATTTTTTGTACTTAGGTTACTTTCATGGTCAATATGCATGTTCATGAACTGTTGGAAATGCAGCATGCAGCCTTAGACCTTAGTGGTAGAGTGACGCATGGTAGTGTGTCCTTGTTCCTTAGATAAGGTTATCATGAATTGTGTTATTGAGGGGACCATTACTATGTATAAGTAGGGTTTTCTTATGGGTTTGATTTGATTCTTTTTTTTTTTTTTTTACAAAGGGTTTGATTTGATTCTTATTTAGACTTTAGGGGATGTACAATTATTCTCATGTACCAAACCATTTGTATTGATTAGACAAATTTATGTATATTAGTTGTAAATATTTAAAATGAATAGTGTTTACTCATTGTTTACGCAAGATCAATATATAAAGTTTAAAATGATCTTAAATGACATATAGAAAGACATTGTAGTCAGAAACGTAGGGATACTTTTGGTTGAACTCTGTGATTAAATCTTATGTGATCTTTGTATTATTTGTATTTGTTTTCTTTCAAATCTCTATATTTTTCCTTATACATTTTTTTTATCTTTTAAATAGAATTACTATTCTAACAAATAAAGTTTCAACTATGACAAAGTGCACCAAAAAGATTCATTCATTATGGAGTAGTACCTTGCATTTTCAATTATTTCCACATATGAAATCTATGATTGCACCAAAATAACTACAACCATTGCATATTTCCCTTTTTTGGAATAAATCTACTAGTATCCTATTATTAAAGTTCCATTAAACAAGAGTAAGATCTTTCTTCAAAGATTTTATTTCTTATTAAAAAATTAACCAAGTACATCCCACTAAAGAGAGTACAAATTCTCTCTATTTGCAGACGTAACACATTTTCACTACTAAAAAAAAGTTTTTAATTTCTTCACTAAATTTTAAAGTTTTTTTTTTACCTGCTTAGTCTAAATGACAAATAAACACCATACACATATTATCAAATGCTAACATCTGGGTTCGAACTCTAGAACCGACATCTCCGTGTCGTTGAAATTGTCAAAGCAAACAGTAGATGATACATTCCTTTTAGTTGTAACAATTTCATACTCAAAATTTATTTTTTAATAAAAAATTTGTAACATAACCCTTTTACTGCTCAAACTATTTTTGATAGAAAAGTGTTCTTGAAGATTTTAATCATTGGAACATTTGTATTTTTCCCAACCATCAATTAGCTTTTTAAATATGATCACAATCCTTCTTGCTTCTTTATCTTACTTTACCTTCTACTTTATCTTCCACCCTTTGTTGTGATGACACGAATTCCATTTACAACTATAATTCCTCCTCAATGATCCTTTTTAAGTGCATGTAGGATATCACTATTCAATAAAGACATTTAAAATCAAAGCATAAACCTACCATTTCTTTTTAGGATTATTCATTCTACCTAGATTTGTGTTTGCTAGATCGTATCTTATAGAAAAAATTAATCTAAAATTTAAATTCATTTTAAAATAATTAAATATAAAAAAGAATAACATCACTTCAATAATTCAACATTAAAACCAACTATATATGATGATTAAACTTTAACAAGTTACAAGTGTCACTCAATTGTGCATATATTTTTATTTTTTTTACAACTTGTGCATATATGTTGAAAAGTCGAATCTTCTAAATATATTATAGGAGAGAATCTATAAACAGATAAACACTAACTTCAGAGGAATTGGTTCAAATTGCAAACAAAAAATGTCAAAAGCTAAACATATTATGTGTTGAATTTTTCGTGCATGAACAATTGGATATCTTTTTTTTCTTTTTTCCTTTGAGAGGCGAATAATTGGATATATAAAATGCCTAATGATAATCATTAATTAGTATTTAAATTGAGATATTTATCTGTCTCAAGTTAATATTTATTAATTCAAGAATACTTAGATGAGATGATGCGTGCATGTGGAGGGTAGATGGTTTTTTTTTTTTTGTAGTGGTCGGGGTTTGAACTCGGACCTTACATATACCATGCATTGTCTTTAACAAGTGAGTTAAGCTCATGAGGACGGAGGATACATGGTCTAAATTAGCAAGTATTGCACATTTTTATTTAAACAAAAATATCATTCATTTTTTATTATTTAAAACTAATAACTTTAACAATTATATAAGTGACTTTAGAGTTTATTTTGATTAAAGTCAAATACTTTGTAGTGATATGACGATTATGATTGGTTAACCGTGTATTTTTTGTTTACATTGACATGTGTAAAAGTTGAATCCTTTTTAAATTTATATGAAAATGAAGAAATATAATCAATATCATTTATCTAAAATTTGGTCCTCTCA
>Ga0315915_1009386_pt1 | contig 11135 bp, 4 predicted proteins | sample MpolbnodulesMG_FD_207738 | JGI IMG/M metagenome (GOLD analysis project Ga0315915, IMG submission 207738) | Medicago polymorpha root nodule microbial communities from Los Angeles, California, United States - branched nodules | ecosystem: Host-associated > Plants > Roots > Nodule | place: USA... | reverse complement strand
TTTTAGGAGCTTTTTTTTTTATTGGCAATTGTGGATTGACTAGTATTATGACATTCATAATTAAGTTTATGATCAATTTGTAATGAGATTATCATGAATGTAATTTACTATATTCATATTTCAGTATCTTATTATAGCGTTTAATTATAGCATTTTTGGTTACAGATTTAAAAAAATAAATAAAATACGCAACTTTTATTAGCGCTTTCAATAAAACGCTAAGAAACCCCTGTTTGAGTAGAAAGGCTACGATAGCGTTTCTTAGAAAGTGCTAAGAAACAACTGTTAGAAAAGCTACTTTAATAGCACTAGAATAAGGCTATATTAGCGCTTTTTTGAAAGCGCTATTGACGTATTGCTATTTAATAGCGTTTGGGAAGCGCTATTATAGGCTCCTGACCTATTATAGCGGGGGCTTTCTTAGCGCTTGGAAAGCGCTATTAAGAGCTAAAATGTGTGCTATTAAAGGGGATATTTTGTAGTAGTGGACCTATGTACAAAACCAATAAATAAATTACCAAGTTCTGATTCATTAATTGCTTCCATTGCTCGTTTAGCATCCTCTAGGTCGTCATAGTTCACGAACTCAAAGCCTTTTGACAACCCATTCTCATCCTTTTTAATAGCCAAACAAATAATTTTTCCAAAATCAGCATTAACATATCTGTATGTGAGAAGAATTGGAATTAGATTAAAACGAATCTTAGGATAAGGGAAAGAACACTTAACTAAAGGTACAAAAAACATAGACTTCAACTAAAATAAATAAGTGGATATGAATGATGGCAAATTTTAACAAATTCTAAAATAATTTAACATTCATCTGCTTATATCATTTGCAAACTCCTCTGAATTAAACCGGTTATAACCACCAACAAATTGAATTGAAATCATAGAAAATTTCAAAGAATCATAAATCAAACCTAGACAAACTCAGATTAGTAGAAGAATCTATCAGAGAGAACCTCATGACAATATCTGCAAATTGAACACACAAATTCGAAAATCAGGTTCAAATTCAGAAGAAATTGAACATAAAGCAATCATAGCGATATGGTGGAAGGAGAAATTCATCATCAAAAGCGCGGATGGAAATCAGAACCTTAAATACAATAATACGAAGAACACAAAATATTAGAAATCAAATTAGATAGATTTGTGAAGGAATCTACCTCACTGAAATTTCTTCCGAATTAACCTCATCAAAAGCACCACGAAGATGAGAATCTAACAGAGTGAGAGATACGGTGGTGAGGTTCTGATACGGCGGCAAGGTGAGAATTATGGTGGTGAAGTGAGTGATACGGCGGTGAAATTGCGGTTAAAATGTTGTGATACTCTTCGATCAATTTCATTCATCTATAAAATGTTTTATTTTTTCTAACAATTATCATTTATAATTAAAAAGAAAATTAATAAATTTACTTTATAACAAAACTAAAATTTATTGTAAAAGTTATATAAATAACATATAATATAATTACCCCTTCAAAAAACTATAATAATATTTTATATTTTTTTCTATTAAAAAAGAGTTCAATGGAGATACCTAGCAATGAAAAATTGTTTTACAGTGTTGTCCGATGAGAATTCATCATCTTTCCATTTTAACATGTTTTGTAACTGTTTTTTAAAAATAAATGTAAGATTTTTAAGTTTTGTTGGACGTCAGTGTAAAACTAGTTTCTTTTTCTTTTTTAAAACTCGACATCAGGTTCATGGATTGATTTAGCTTAAGGTTCAATCTCATTGTATATTACGAGGTTTCATTTAAAGCCGAACAACCCATCTAGATTATCATCTCGAAAGAAAAAATAGTTTACACTTATAGTGTGTTTTCTCTTTTCTCATCATCAAAATAATCCAATTTAAATAAATTAATAAATAGTATAAAACTTTTTTATGTTGATGGTTTATATAAAGATTTCTAATGTTATGTTAATTCTCAAAATATTTCAATAATAAATATAAACAAAAAAATGTTAGTTACAATCGAGTTTGACATTTTATTTGGATATATGTTAATTTGGACTTAAATTTAAAATTATTGGGTCTATATTCAATATTTAAAATTAAGAAATTCAAAATCTTACAAATTTCAACAAATAAACAAACCGCAGGAAAATCTGCAGAAAAAAATATATCAAAAATCGCAGGAAAATCTGCAGCAATACCATGCGGAATATCTTAATGAAACATAGAAAAAATATTGAATAATAACTACGCAGGAAAATCCTCAGCAAAATAATAGTTACCTGCGGATGTTCCTGCGAGATCTGAATCCGCAGGAAACTTCGTCTCACTAAGTGCAACCGCAGGAAAATCCTCAGGTATTCATGTGATTTATTTCCTGCATGAAAATCCGCAGAAAAAACGAGAGATTCTAGTAGTGTGTATATCACCTTTTATGTGCAAACTTGTAGTGAGCTTGGCATCACCATGCATATCGTACATATAATCAGTGTAAGGCCAGCCTGACACATACTGAGGTCTACAGTGACAAATTTCATAGCATATTTTTAAAGTTCTTAAAACTATTTTGTTCCTCTAACAAAAAACTATTTTGTTAAAGTTAAAGGTCTCTTTTACATTGTAAAAATATCTTATGTTGTCATTTTTTAAAATAGGTATTCATTTTTAATTGTTAATAAGAAGATGTCAGACTTTTGAAATAGACTATTGTTATCGAGAGAACATGAGATGTTAATAAGTGATAATGCATTTCTAGAAATAATGATTTTATTTATTTATTTATTTTACAATTTCACCGTTTCCTAAAAAACAAACATAATCGAGAGAATAGATCGATCGAGGGAAAAGTGTTGAACAATGAGTAAGAATTTTCTTATATCTCATCTAGGTGATAATATGGCATCATACATCTATTTACAGTTACATAGGGTAACCATAATCAAACTAACTTTCTACTTTAAGTAACTAATCGTAATTAACTACAACTAACTAACTTGAACAAAGTTTGTCAAAGCGGTAACTTGTTGTGAAAGTCATTGTGATGTGCCACATATCTTGGAAAACCCCCTCAAGCTAAGGCCTGTAGATATCAAGTAGGTCAAGCTTGGATAGTAAGCGATGAAAATTAGCAGGGTGTAATGCGTTGGTGAAGATATCTGCCATTTGATCAAATTCATGATATAGGACAGTTTCATCAAACCTCCTTAAAGACTTTCACTAATAACGAAACAATCAACCACTACAACATTTAAAGGTTTAGGCAACTTTATTTTGAGCAAATCTCAAAAATCGTCCCGGTAACATAGATTAGGTAGAAATGCATCCACATCCATGAATACGCAAAATGTTGAAAAGGTAATATTTGTAAATAATTTCAAAGTTTATTATCTTATTGTTCTAAGTATTTCTATGTACTCTTTAGGTTCATATTGAGTATGCATGGCCTTTGAAATTCCTATTACTTTATCGATTATCAGGCGTAGTCGAGTTAAGGAGGCTTATAAGTTCCATGCTTATTTCTACATATTATGTTTTTTATCCTCATGTTGCATTGCCGTTTAGCGTGCGAAGGGAACATGTTATAGAGTCAATCTAAAAGGAGATCGTTCAATTTGATTTATGTATTTTATGTAGTTTAGGGGCTCTGTGTGCATTTTTGTAGCTCGGATGCATGTACTGTAGGAAAGGTATTGCTGCTATTTGGGTGTTGCATTTGTACGTTTTGATTTACTCTTAAACTAATTGGTATGGAGTTTTGGTGTTGTGGTGTCTTAGTGTGGTGCTTTTGTATACATGTCTTTTTTTTTTTTGTGTAATCTTTTCTTCCCCACACATCTTGTACTTGGTTAGGACTAACAAACTTTCTTATAAATTCAAAAATTTCATCTAACTGGCAAGGAAGGTTAGCATGAAGATAAAGACCAACATGAAGATGAAGACCATGAGGAATGATATTACTTGCACGTTTAGATCACCATAATTTTCAACAACGAAATTATAATCAAATTGATTGTGTAAACCAATACTTTTTTTTTTAAAGTAAACACATGTGTGTTATTTTAAATTCATATATGTTTTGGATTTTTATGCTTTAAATTATAGTAGTATGATGCAAGACTATTATCTGTTAAAAGGTTCTTATGATTCAAAATCTTGTGGAGTTTTTTATTTTAGAAAGATGTATATATCTCTAAAAAAAACGTTGTTGTAAACATCAATTTACGAAATAAAAATAAAAATGTTGCTATAACATCAATTTCACAAAAAACCGTTGTTAAAACAGTTAACAATCATCCATTTGGGTTGGTTTAGTGGTGTGGGCTTGAGACTTTAGAGTGTGCTCCTCTCAAAGTCTCATATTTGATTTCCCCTAATGCCAATTCCAAATGATATTTTTTTTAGAGAATTTCTAACTCGAAGGTATAAAGTTCAAACTCGAAAACTAACGTAATTAATGGTTAATTTACTTACATATTTGGTAATTGAACACACAGCTTGTCCTAAACACTTTGATTACCTGATTGTTGAGCTTGTTGGTATTTGATGATGGATAGGTGTTGGTTGAACCCAAGAGTTCCCCCAAACACTTCATAGAAGAAAGGACTATCTTTTCTAATGGATATTAGACCAAATAGATATTCTCATGCATGAAGCGTTCAAAGGAACTCTAAGAGACAATCAACAAAAAGCTTATCAGCTAGATCTAGTTCACTAGCTTGTTGCCTTTGCTACATTATGCATAGGTATAATGTTCTATATATAGTACAAATATATATTGTCTTCAAGGTAGAAAGATACGTGGATATTAGTTTGGCCATGCATAAAGTTAATTTTCCATAAATGAAAAATGAACATAGTCATAATGTTTGACAATAGGAATTGGGGAAATGAAAATAATATTCTTCTTGTGATGTCCCATGACGGTAAAGTGCTTAAAATTTTCAAAATCTAAGAAATGGTCCCAAACGTATTTGATTCCATTTAACACTTGCATGGAAGAACATAATGTGGCTACTCGATGTTGGAATGTCTCATTTCCCTTTGGTTTAATCTTTCGTCCCGGTTCATTTGATACAGTAAGTCATATTATATTGAAGAGCAAAGTCGCTCCTTCACTAAAATAAAACAGTGGTCATGATAACTTGTGCTCTTAAGATTAAGACCACTAAAATAGAAATATTTCATTAAATTTTGTGCATTCAAATAATCAATAGTAAAAAAAATAAAATTCAAATTCATTGATTATAAACGCACATGCTAGCTTTTTCCAATAGAATTTTCACTCATCTTTAAGATTTGGACTTCAATTCCAATTGGCGATTTCAATAATACTCATAAATGGTTTTAGAATATTCACATACCTCCGAGATTCTATTCTGTTTATTCTATAGCATCTTCTCATTCTATTGTATGTTTTTACTCATCCTCCCCTTTATTCTTTCCGTCATAGAAGGCATAGGTAGTTAGCCTACCATAAACCTATCTCAAAAGGAACGTAGAAATATCCACCTTGAATTAGAGTGGTGTGTCAAGCTCGAGACGTAGAAATATCCACCTAGAATGAGTCTTATTTTACATAGCCACTCCATCTCATATTTTTTTTACTGTTACTACTCGCGACTATATGCGTTGTTTTACATAAATTGCATAACTTTCTCTTTCAAAAAAAAAAAAAAATTTAGCCTTGGAGAATCATTCCAACCATTGCCAGCAGAGGGCTAGCTTATTTCCGAAGTTCAAGAGCACGATAACTTGTGGAGCTTGCTGCGGAAGATACTCAAAAAAAGTCACCACTACAATTTTGTATAGCATAACCAATGAGATTTTGAGCCTAATATATATTCCAATATGTTTCTAATTTTTTTCTTTCATTATGAGAGTTCCATGTTGGATTGCTATTTTTGCTCGGAATTTTGGTCGTTCATTACGGACTATCGTTTGTATGCTCATACACACGAGACATTTATTTTTGGTTATTAGAGACTTTTTCAACCCACTCTGAATTATCATTATATATCCTTGGTGAAACCACTTTGAGCTTCCATGCTTTAATCTCATAGTTAGTTTTATGTGACTTCATGTCACAAGTTATGAACCCTATTGATTATATTTGTTTAATTTCTCTTTGAAGTTAGATAGGTTAGTGAAATACTTGTCATGATTTGAAATTAAGTTAGTATGAAAACAAAATAATAATAAAAAAGAAATAAAACATACTCAAGAACAAAAGTTGAAGAGATGTGAGACTCATCCTTGATGCTTCAAGTGCCTGCCATTTCCTGCTTGATCTGGGTTAAAAATTTGGGCTTTTATCCCCAACCCACGTGGAAAAAACAGCAAAATGTTGTTTTTTTACTGAATAGCATGTGAGGGGCGCATGTCTGCTGACAAAGAGCAAAAACTCCTTGTCCATGTGTGGGGCCTCACCCTCAGGTGCACGCTTTCCCTTTTTCCTCCTCTGACTTGCTCTTGAGACTTGCAGCAAAATTTCCCCAACTTGTAATGTCTTTAAAGCCTAATTGAACATTGATCATCTTCATTCTATGTCTTCAAAATCTTCCATGTGGTGTCTTTTTTGCTAAATTACATTATTTATCAATAAAAAAACTCAAAACACCTATGAAATTGTCTGATTTAGGAAAGAAACGTAATTATATGAATCAATTGTAAAAAATACAAAATGCATGTCCCTTAAACCATGAGTAACTTATCTAAAAATCCTCTCTAATAACTCAATTGTCTACTAAATTGACTAAAAAAATGTATTGAAAATAATGTGTTACTTCTAGATAGGATTCCGACCAGGGTTAATCTTGTTATTCGCAATGTGTTAAACCTGCAAGCTTCAACACGGTGGGTTATGTGTGGTATGGGTCACACATCCAGAGAAACAGCCATTTTTTAACATTGTGAGGTGGTATCTAACATTCAAATAATTCAAACAATCAACAAAAACGAAAGCTAGGAAAATCATAAAAGAAGGAATATCATCCCCTCCCAAGAAGTAATCTTTATAAACTCTTACCATACCTTATCTTTAGTTTACGTGGGACTTCGTTTTTTTTACTAATACTCTTTGAAAAGAAATAAAAATATATTTATAGGATTACCATGATATTGGTATGAAGTTTCCACCATCGTATTTTAGTGATGACTAATCTTCATCGAGAACCCTATAGGGCACAAAAGATGGTTCTTCCCTCCAAACCGTATTTTTTTCATACACATGAGCCATAAATCGAATCTCTATCACATGTTTAAGGGGTCCAAGTATCTTGTCACTTGAATTAATTCATTATTTGTAAAAGAAACGACTACCTAATTGAAGGTGTGAATTTCAATTAATTAACAAAGGCATTCATTTGCCGTTATGTCTATTAAATTGGTCAATGTTCTCATTTTAGCCACCAAAATGGAGACCATTTTTTTAAGTTGGTAAACTACTTGATGCTAATTTTTTTTAAGGAAGCTACTTGATGGTAATTGTTATACTGAAACCATAGTGACTACATTAGGGGTATTCAAATTCAAACCGATCCAGAAAAACTAACAATCGCAAAAAGTTAGGGTAAGATAAAATTTTGCCTCAAAACATATCCAACTGCACCACAAACCACCCCTATGCTTATCCACCTTAGCATGCACGAAAATAAGGTCTTGCTAGGAATTGATAGTGAACTAATTTAGTGAGCTTGGAGTCATCTTGCATGCTATATAACCGGTGCAAGGCTAGCCTAGCATTTATATACCAAGGTTCGGCCCTCTCTTGTACCAAAAAAAATAGTTCATAAAACTATTTTATTAAAATTAATAAGGTCTCCTTGGCTTTTGTAAAATTATTTTATCTTTTCTTTTTCTAAAACATGTACCATTCTTAATTGTTAATAAGATGTTAGACTTTTGAAATAGACTAATGTGATAGAGAGAATATGAGATGTTAATTAGCTACTAATTATAATGTATTTTTAAATATAATTATTTTTTTTTTACATTAATTTTCATTGTTTCCTTACAAACAAACTTAATTGAGAGAGAAGTGTTGAACAATGAGTGATAATTTTCTGATTTTTCATCTAGATGATAACGTAGAATCAAAGTTTATTAAAGCAATAACTTGTTGTGCAAGTCATTGTGATTTGCAACATATCTTGACCCAACCCTTAGGCTAAGGATTATAGTAATCAGTAGACCAACCTTGGACAATAAGCAATGAAAATTAAGAGGGTGCAATGCCTTGCAGAGGATGTTTGTCATTTGATCAAATCTTGATATAGGGAACAGTTTCATCAAATCCTGAGATAGTTTACTGCTTTTTGCCTTGGATTTCCATTAAATAAGGAAATTACAATGATTTTACAAAACCTAGTAAACCGAGTAACCAAAAATAATTTACTAATTAGATTTTTATAAAGACTAAAGTTAAACCATTTCATTAGCAATGCTATCATATATATATGTGAGTACATCACAAAATATATATTTCTTTTAGAACTTCTAACTCCGAGGTCTAAAGTTCAAATTAACTTACGAACGTAATAATTTATTTACTTACATATTTGTAATTGACCACCCAATTGTCCTAAACACATTGCTAACCTGAACTTGGAGCTTGTTGGTATTTAATGATGTATAGGTGTTGGTTGAACCCAAGAGTTCCCCCAAACACTTCATTTAAGAAGGACTATATTTTCTAATGTATTTTAGACCAAATAGATAATCTCATGCATGAAGCGTTCAAAGGAACTCTAAGAGACAATCAACAAAAAGCTAATAAGCTAGATCTGTTAGACTAGTTTTATGCGTTGGCTAAATAATGCATAGTATAATGTTCTATATATAGTACATATATTGAGTTCAAAGTACAGAGATATATACTTGAAAATTTGTGTGGCCATTTATAAAGTTAGTCTACTATCATTGAAAAATGAACTTAGTCGGGATGTTTGGCAATAGGAAATCAAATAATATATTCTTCTTGCGATGTCCATAGTGGTAAAGTGATTCAAATCTAACAAAAGGTACCTCCTCAGCTTTTGATGGTCCTGTCGTGTATGAATCATAAAAATCAAGTAAATGTTATTAAGAATCTGAATCATAAAAATCAAGTAAATGTTATTAAGAAAAAATACAGTTAATTTTCTTTCATGGAAAGCAGAGTTTTTTTTTTTTTTGGAATAAAGGATACTTAAAGCATTTTATTAATAATAAGAGTTGTTATACAATAGGGTACTTCCAAATAAATACTCCGAGTTGTAATTTTAGATAATATTAATGAAGTTATTTTTCTTTCAATGCTGGATACGTGAAAATTTGTGTGGCCTTGCATAAATTCAGGCCGTTCCTTGGCAAGAGCAAGGAGTTCTATAGAGTTGGCCCTCCGATTTATGGGCGCCTCAACTATTTGTAGGGATAAGGGTATAATTGTTGGGTGTAGGATAAAAAAATATAACACTTTTATTTACGACATAATCTGTCACTAAATATCATTTTTTTTCGTAGGTATATGTCTATTTATCTATAGATAAAAGTCATGCATGTTTGAATCAATACTCATATATTTAACTAGAACAATTAATTATTTATCGCTGTAAGTGGCAGTAGCGGAGCCAGGAATTGTAACTAGTGGAGCCACCATATGTATAATATGTAACATTAAAAAATATATTGCATTGTTCAAAAAGTTTAGCCATTAAAAAATATATAATTTGTAACTAGTGGAGCCACCATATTACATTTCATTTTTAAAATTAGAAATATCAATTACAATTGTCCTTTACGACTTTTCATGTTTTGAAAATATTGAATGATTTTCTCATTTTCAATCTCAATAAAAACATCTTTCTGTATATAAGTAACTAGACAATTATTTAACCATTGATCATTCATTCGATTTCGCAACTCAGTCTTGATAATCTTCATAGCTGAGAAAACTTTTTCATCTGTTGCAATTGCCACAGGCAATATAAAAGATAACTTTAAAAGTAGATATACCAACGGATACACAATATGTTTTCTTGTCTCCACCATATTTATACTCAAATCACCAATCCCCTCTAATTCAAAAAATGCATCTTCAGAGCATACATCTACGAAATAATTTTCAAATTGAGAATCTAGTTCTAATAGTTGAACAGGAGAAAAATCTAAAGGATAAAATTGAGCTAAATGAATCAACTTCTCCTTATCAAATGCAGAAAAGCTATCTCTTGGGCTTAAACAAGCTACACAAAGAAGCAACTCAGTATTCACTTATGAAAAATGATCATTCAACTCTTGAAGTTGTCAATCAATCACTTGATAGAAGAATTAAACTTTAAAGTATTGCAAGTTAGAAATTTTTTCCTAGTTGCGCTTTGACTTTTTAAATGTTTGATAGGTATCACCCATATTTGGGATGACAACTTCATGATGTTCACAAAACAATGAAACTTCATGGAGCAAAGAATCCCAACCACTATCTCTTATAGTTTTTAACTTTTGTTTCAACATTTTGAATAATTTCATGGCATAAACAATAACTTGATCACTTCTTTGTAATGCTTGAGCTAACTCATGAGTAATTGACAAAACTTTTTTCATCAAGTGCAAGATGAAAATAAATTCAAAAGATTGCATACATTTCAACAAAAGCTTTGCGTCACCTTTTTTCTTTAAGCTTGTTACGTCTTCCTGATGTAGTATCAAAAGTAAGTATTTTTGTTACCGTCTCCACAGAGACTAGTGCGATATTATAAGCCGTTCAACAATCGATACCGTTCTGAGCTAAGGGTTTGACAATACTTTGTTTCATAAGTTATAAAACTACGAAATCATAAAAGGTTTGAGAGTTAACAGGGAAATGATTATGTTGGGATTAAACTTCATCAACCTACTTATACGTATTCTCGGATTAGTATTGCGGATTCGAATTATCAATTGATATTATCACATATTGCTCGGCAACATCATTCGTGTCCAAATGATGAGGTAACTTCTATTGGGTCGTTCAATCGTCGATTTCCCAAACTATGAAACAATCCAATAGTCGATTGTATCATTGTATAGCTGATTTCCCAAGCTATTAAACGATACAAAAGCTTTGGGTTCCAATATTCAAAGTAATTATCAAAACCTAAATTCCATGTCTAGAACAAAAGCTTTGATAGAAGATTATTCTAACCTAG
>Ga0315915_1009382_pt1 | contig 11137 bp, 7 predicted proteins | sample MpolbnodulesMG_FD_207738 | JGI IMG/M metagenome (GOLD analysis project Ga0315915, IMG submission 207738) | Medicago polymorpha root nodule microbial communities from Los Angeles, California, United States - branched nodules | ecosystem: Host-associated > Plants > Roots > Nodule | place: USA... | reverse complement strand
ACCTAGTGTTCTTATTTATTTTCTATCATTTTTTTTTTTTATTTCAACGGTCTTGCACACGGGGTATTATTTGGGGTGGCTTTGATTGATGTATTTATTTATTTTTTTAATAAAAATTGATGTATTTTTTTTTGTTACAATAAAATTAATGTACTCAATTATAATTAATATAAAATAAGTGAAATATTACGACTTTTTTTTTGTGGTGGCCGGGGTTCGAACCCCAAACCTTGCATATATTATTTTATACACTGTCTTTGCCAATGAAGTTAAGCTCACGAGGACAAATGTTGTTATATATGGTTATATGTATCATTTCAACTTATAAAATAGAGAGGAACGATATAAGATGATTTTAAAACCCTAGCTAGACTCTTGTTACTTTGTGAAAATATCACTAGACAAACATAATGTGTTATGCATGTGCATATAATATCAATCATTAATTTATTTATTTACATATGATATTTACTCATTTTACTCTCTAAAATGAATTATTCACTTTAGAAGAGTCTTGTCCATGAGAAGAGCCATTTTTCCAAGAAGATAATTTTTGGGGTTTCTCTGTAGAAATATTTCAGATAATTGTCGAGGTTGGAGTTATGGTCTCTGGCGAACTTAGGGTCAAAATAGATAAAATCATATTTAGGATTCAAATTAATTTCTCATATTCAGTTTGTCTTTAAATTCATGAATAAAAGTTTCAACAAGACATATGTTTTTTTACATTTGGTTGTGAACGATGGTGTAATCTTTCAGACTAGTGCAAAGTCGTCCCTGAAATTTTGAATGTCGTTCACGAAGTGTGAAGTCGGTGCTATATTTTTTGTATAAGCAAATAACATACAGACACGCACGCACGCGCGCTTACACACACATACTAAGTTAAAATTTTGGTGCCTAAATAAAGTTGTGATTGGAATGTGTTAATGCTCAATGAACCAAGTAAAGTGGAAAGAGATCAACATAAGATAAGGGGCCAAATGATGGAGGATTCGTTGTTTGAAATTTTGGTGTACAATGTCTGATTTTGGCCGCATAGCTAGAACATTATGGATGCATTTATGATTATAGACCAATGATGCATAATATAAAAGATGCATAGCTAGAACATTTTCTTTTATATGAAATATTATATGCATGATACATCTTTTGTCTGTGAATCGAGTATACCAAAAGAAAGAGAAGAACCATTGCTTTGTAGTTAGTCCAATTAAAAAGTCCGAAAAGATGTTTCATATAATATTAGCTAGAATATTTATTTTCCGTGTCATTGGACTATAAGATGTTTCATAAAAGATCCTTAAATAAAAATATGTTTCATAAAGATGTAATATTTGTTTTATTTTTAAATTTTGGTGTACAATTTATGATTTTGGAGCATAGCTAGAACATTTGCTTTTCTTTCCTTTAAGTATTGTTTCAAAAGTATTTATAATTTTTGACCCTACTTTTTGAAATTCTTGGATCCATCACTTTGTGCAGAGATATGGCTGACGATCAATGACATTTAAAAAATGTTAAACTTTTAATTCAAATGTCTGTCGGGTACAATGTAATGGTTGTGTTTATAGCCACGATAGCGGCAGTGCCAACATTCAAACCTGACGCAAAAACTTTTCAAAAGAATATTGACAAATTTGTAGAATTTAGTTTCAATACAGCATTGTGTTTCATGGTCACCAATGGTTTTGGTGTGATGGCTCGAGGAGCAATAAAACATAAGTGTAGGGATTAGATTAAAGCCACAATGTGTTGGTTGTGTGGATTCATATACATTTTTTCTCGTATGATGTTAACTATAGCCGTTCATTATTTTACGTTGGCAATGTATCTGAATAAGAATCTACCAAGTATTCTTATTTATTTTATATCATTTTTTTTTTATTTCAACGGTCTTGCACACGGGGTATTATTCGGGGTGGCTTTGATTGATGTATTTATTTATTTTTTAATAAAAATTGATGTATTTTTTTTTGGTTACAATATAATTGATGTACTCAATTATAATTAAATATAAAATAAGTGAAAGATTATGACTTTTTTTTTGTTGTGGCAAGGGTTCGAACCCCAGGTCTTGCATGTATTATATTATGCATTGTCCTTACTAACTGAGTTAAGCTCACGAGGATAAATGTTGCTATATATGGTTATATGTATCATTTCAACTTATAAAATAGAGAGGAACAATAGAAGATGATTTTAAAATCCTAGCTAAGCCCTTGTTACTTTGTGAAAATGTTTTTTCTTTTTATTTTCTACTATTTGTGTTAACTTTACATGCTAGCAAGAACATAATAGACCTCTAAAGTTAAGATCGTCCCTAAGATTGAGTGTGTGTAAAATATGAATATGCTACCTTATTTATTTTTACAAGTCACACATGCGATCGTGCATGAGCGCACACTAACATACACAAGTATAAATCCTTACTTTGAGTCTAATTGATATTCATTCTACAATTATAGAATACTTACTTTGACTATCTTAAAGAGATAATCAATTTCATTATTATATTAATTACCACCTGTTGTAAAATAAAATACACTACATCCGTACCTATATAAAAAATTCTTTTGCCAAAATCACCGAGAATTAAAAACCTTGGTAATGGTACTAAATTTGTATATACTCCTCTTGAATATAAGCAACACAAAAAATCACACCCTTTAAGAAAAGAGGAGTGATATTTGTACAACCAATTTTATACGATCTCTGTGACAACCACTTTTTCTCTATTCTTATTAGACAAAATCAATAGAGAGAAATAAAAACAGAGAGAATAAAAAAAACATGGGAGTATGAGAGAGGGTTGCTTCAAAAGTTGTTAAAAAGTGGTTGTAGAACCTTTGTGACAATCACTTTTTCTCTAGTTTTATTGGACAAAAACAATACAGAGAGAAAAAAAAAAAGAGAGAATAAAAAAACATGTGAGTTTGAGAGAGAGTGTGAGTTGTTTTAAAAGTTGTCAAAGTTATAAAAAATACAATTGCAATTTCTAAATTACCCTTCATGGGAACTTGTTCAATAAAAAGAAAAGAAAAATAAAATCACATTAATTAAAGGGTAATTTAGGAATAGTAACATTAAATATGATAGAAGTTGTTGACATTTGCTTATATTCAAGACCATCAATATTTTTTGTTTTGTTGCTTATATTCAAAACCGGAGGGAGTAATTACTACTGTTTTAACAATTTTATCCGTAAGAGAGATAGTTAGTTTATGTTTTCAACATAGTATTTAGTGTTGATTGAAGAAAAAGATGCAAAATAAATAAGAGTATGTTGGTAAAAACATAATTAATGTAATTGAAAATACCAAATGAGTTTTATGAAAAGAAAAAAAAAAAAATTCAAAAAGTTCTTATAATTAGGGACGATAGTTAAAACAAAATAAGATATCATATTACTTTTATTCCTATTAATCTTCAAAAATTTCAAGTAAATTGAAACTCATCTTAAAACTAATACACCATTCGATCACTATTATAAGCAAAAATTTACATTGAAGATTTATTCAGTTAATGATGTATGTGGTCTTTATTATAGACCACTTACATGATTTATTAAATGAATGTAAAATGTGAATTTTTCCTATAATATTAACCAGATGACATATATAATTTCCAACAACAACAAAATTACGTTCTATACTAAAATGAAAGAAGGCGGAGAAAATCCACCGGTGGTGTATAACGAGGATGAGGGGTATATTAAAGGGTTGGGACAAGAAGCAAGGGAATCATTCCTCACTCTACCTCGTAAAACAATACAATTTAAATTTATCTTATTTATAAAAATAATAATCAAAATTTTCGATAAGTTCTACTCCTTTCGTTCCTAATTATAAGAAAATTTGACTTTTTAGATTCATTCAATTAATGATGTATATGATCCATATTATGAACCACATAGTACATCATTAATTGAATGAACTTAAAAAATCAAATTTGCTTATAATTAGGAACGGAAGAAGTATATACATTATAAACATTTGAAAAATAAAAATTAGTTTAACCTTCATTGTATAATTACCAAAAAAAATTCTTATAAAATATTTTAAAATAATCAACGACTTAGTTAGGCATACCAAAAAATGACTTTTGTTAAACATATACAATGCCAAATACAAAAGTATAATTGATCCAAATAGTAAGGGATTTGAGCTCTTTAAACATAGGGTTCAGAGTTTGATTATTGACTCTCACATGTTTCCCAACGAAATTAGTTACCAAAAAAAATTCTTATAAAATATTTTAAAATAAACAACGACTTAGTTAGGCATACCAAAAAATGACATTTATTAAACATATACAATGCCAAATACAAAAGTATAATTGATGCAAGTAGTAAGGGATTTGAGCTCCTTAAACACAATGTTCAAAGTTTAATTATTAACTCTCACATATTTCCCAACGAAATTAACTACTGCTAAGCGGCGGTGAAAATTTCGTACCCATATCATGCTCAACAGGAGAAGATTCCCTCCTGTGAAATTAATTATCTACCGTTTTCTCCGGTCAAAAATCAAAACCATTAAATATACTATCTCTCTTAATTATATTATTATTCAATGGTTGAGATTTCACTGGACCCTCCGGTCACCGGAGATGATCCATTCCCATGCTAAACCAAAAAAGATGTATCAAAATCAGACACGGCATCTTATGCAGATATCACTCAATTCTCTTGGACTCCTACTCTTCTCCTCCACAACTCTTGGACTCCTACCCTACTCTTCTCCTGCACAACAACTCTCAACCAACAGCTCTCAAATATCCTACATTTCTCCAACTATAATTGAAAGAGAAAACCACCAAAAAGAAAGACAAACAATAAACCCCAATAAACTTCCACATCAGTGCACACTAAAATTCCAACCGCAGCAGCAAAGAAATGACCAAAATTAGTAAAATTTTTTGCACCGAGAGCTATAATAATCTATGAAGTATGGCTTAACTTACAATATATGACTCCAATTTGTGAGTCATGCTAATTAGCTCCAAACACTTGATTAGTACACAAGTATAACACATGCATGATAGTACTGTTACAATATATGAAACAGTTTTATCAAATGAACTCAATTGAGTTTTCCTAGAACTCAATTGAGTTTTCCTAATGAGTAGAAACTTCCAACCAACTTAGAATTCTATACGATACTTAGCTGTTCAATCAATACCACACCATTTCCACATAGAATTGGAACATAATTTAACACTCCTCTTTTAAATAAATTCGCTTTTGTATAAATCCTATTTTTAAATAGTCTCAACACCATCTTGAACACATCCAAAGGAACCAAACATTGTTAATTTAGGAAAATATTAAAATAAAACAAAAAGAGAATTTGAAGTAATCTAAACTGACTTCATTCATTGATTTCACACCACTTTAATTCTTAACTATACCAGATACAAAATAATCATAAGCTTCCAGTGTATAATTTGAAGCTCACTTATTAAAATTAGCTCACTAGAGATAAAAATACAGAGAGCTAATTCCACAAATTCTCAAATGTGGCAATAACCAAGGTATATGTTACAGTATATACACAAAAAAAGTACACATATATATTCACAAGAAGTGATTCTAATTTCTAAGTTCTAACACATTCAATTGGCGTAGAATTGCGGAACCTTTCAATCCAGAAGTTGCAGTTTCATTGAAATCCTGCAGAACTTTAATGAGAAAACGCGCTTTCTTAGCAGCATGAGAAGTACCATCGGTAAGAAGCGAATAGAGCAAAGGCATAAGTGTAACATCCTTAGCAAGAACACCAGCAACATCCACACCACCATTAACACATAGAGACAACAATATCGAAACACAATGTTCCTTTGCAGCACGCGAAGGAGCAGATCGCAACAGCCCAGTAATCAACGGCAACACAGAAGCTTCCAAAACAGCATTAGCTCCATCAAAATTCTCAGCAAGTGCCGCAAGAACAGCCAAAGTTTCAGTAACCAGCTCTTCCTTGTTGCACAAGGTATTCAAAATAGAAACAAGCGCGGGAACAGCACCTGCTTCAAGCACACGTTGATGATTCCTAGGAAGCAAAAGAAGTCCAAAAATCGCAACCACTGCATTCTTTTTCCCGCAGGTTGTTCCTTCTTTAGCCAATTCAACTAAGCCATAAATCACATCTTGATTTTCACCTATTAATTTTCTGTATTCTTTCACTGAACAAAGATAGAATATTATAGCAGCTGCAATTTGACGAGCTTCAAGACTAAGGCCATTTTTCAACACATACACAACGGGCTTTAAACCGTTATGGTCGATTATATGTTCAGGCCCGGTTGCATACTTTGAAAGCTTCAACAAAGCAGAGATTGCATTTTCTTGAGTGGTTTTATCCTCCGTAGCTAAAAGTTCCAAGAGTGGTGGCACAGTTCCAACTTCAATCAAACAAGCTCTGTTGAAAATGGTTGACCTTGTTAATAAACGAATCTCGTAAGCTGCTTTGTTCTTCTGTTGTTCTGTTCCAAACACGAGCCTTCGTGTTAGAAACCATGACAGAAACTGCATAGCATGTGCTGCTGCAGAACTACCGGGTAAAATTGTCCTCGTTATGTCACGGTTACGGTTTGAAAATCTTGTGAATGAAATACCATTATCATTGCAGAATTGTTGGATAAGTCTCTTCAATGTTGTGTTTGGGACTAACTCTGTGTTTTTAATATTCTCCCCTGTTTTGGGGCATGTTGTGTTTCCTGCTTTAAGCCATGTCTGAATTGAAGCACGATCGTAGGTTTGTCCTGTTGAAACTGTTACTGGATCAGTCATTAATTCGAGTGAAATTGGACACCGAAAATCGTCTGGATTCAAACAATTTACAGTTATCATCTCTGTGCTGCGTCGAGCTTCGAGCTTAACCAAATTTTCACCAAAATCTTCGAATATCACTACCCTACAGTAGCTTAAAAATCCAATTAAAGAACTCAACAAGGGAACCTCTCGTTCGTCGCAGTTCCTATCCTCCAAGAAACTTATCTCGTTTTCTAAGAATTTAATTTCTCTGTCACAATCATTCCAGGTCCTGATTTTGAGGTAATCAAGGATTTCATTCATGGTATTCACGTTAGGTTCAGTTCCTTTCTCGAATTGATGCAGAACATAATGAAGTTTCTTGGACGCAACCTCATCGTTGGGGTCCACTTCGAAGTTACTTTTCCTCGCTTGTTTAGCTACCAATTCAACTAACTCCTTCACTTCGTCGCAAATTTCGACTCTGTGTAAAGGCAAAATGTCTAGTGTAATAGCCACTGCGCGAATAAGAGAACGAAACTGAGACGCCACGTGGTGGGATTTCGCGAGCAATAAGAGACTAGAACCTTCTAAAGTAGTACAATCTTGCATTAAGAAATGAATCTTTTGTAGAGTAAAGTGAAGTTCTGAAAAACATAGGATAATTGAGTTAGGAATAATGGAACCATGGTCTTTAACTTCGTTAAGGAAAATTGAAATTATACTTATTTGACGTATAGTTTCTCTAGCGTTACGTTTTTGAGTTGGGAATATTTGAGGTTGGAAATTGGATATAGTTTGTGAAAGAGTGATTAGAGAAGTGATGAGTGTTGTGGGAGATATGTTTTCGCAAGGGTGAACCGCCGGGAATGATAGGATGCGGCGATCCCTTTGATTAGAAGCATGAGTACTAGTCATTATTATTGAATTGAACTAAAACAGTTTACAAACAAATTCATACATAACATAATAATACTAAATTTGTTTTGAGTTGAATTTGGATTGGATATATTAGATAATTCGTAGTGTCGGGTAAGGTTATATTATAGGAAGAGATGAGACATGAGCGTGTATTGTTGCTGACTGTAGAATATTGTGGACACGTGTTAAGATATTTGGACGTGGTATTGGTATATGTTGACTAGGATTCAGAGGAAAAGAGTAGGAACTGGGGAAGATTCTTTATGGACACGTGGAAGATAAAGGTTGCTGTAAGTAACTAAATTTATTTATCTGTTTTTGTGGATTTTTAATTGGGGGAAGAAAGATTAAGGGAGAAGGAGGAGTGAGGAAAAGATTTGAAATGATGATGGATTACGGGTCCCTTTGGCCGACATTACAGGTGGAGTTATTGTGTATTGACGTGTGTATCTGGAAATTTGATGTTGCTGTCTATCAAGCTGCTGACCTCAATAATTTAGAAATTGTACCTCAATTTTTTTTGTCGAAAGGTACATGAATTTTAATTGCGTGTGTTTACGGGTTCAACGATTCTTTTTATTAGGGAATCTGAAAAATAACATAAGAAAACAGGTGGGTTTTAACATAAGAAATAAGAAATTACCACAAAATAAAATGGTTATAGGTTGTAAATGGGTTTCTAAAACTGAGCATTAGGCTTGTTGGTACTGGTAGTATAGAACGCCACAAAGCAGCAAGATGTTACAATCAATTGTAGGTGCAGACTATTTTTAAACATTTTTGCTCGAAAGCTATTAGGAGATACGATTCAACCCTCAATTTTATTCAAAAGCTCTTTGATTTATCACAACGTAACTTTCGGTTGCACAAAATTTATTAAGATGCAATCTAATCGATTTATTTTAAGGTTTGCACAATATAAAAAGATACATAGAGCAACCAACTTATTGTCATCTCATTGTATTGGTGTTTATCGGCATTTTTGGTAAACAATACAGGTTGATTTTAATTATTACGAGCGCATCAAACTAGAGATCCTGTGATATGTTGTGCATTTTTTTTTAAGTGTTCATCAAGTTCATAGGTTGCTTTACGAACAGGACGAGACCGTGTGACGTCTTTTGACGAAAAAATTGTTTTTAAAAGCATAGTTCATAAGTTTAAAATTGCAGAAACTTAAAGATAAAATACAACGCATTAAAAATAAAGGTGGTTCGACAAATCCTTTACATACATTCTTTACGACTCTTTTCTCTCGTGCCGGTACTTTGAGTGTTTTAGAATTCTATAGATGATTTGCGACCCGTTTTCCCTATGGAAAACTATTATTTATACATAGAAAATAACTGGAAAGAAAACTAATCTCACGATCAACACTCCTTTCATGTAGACAAACGCATGTCTCCCACGTTCTCCATTGAGGAAACCGCTTCTCTTTGAAATTCGAAATCTTCATGTTGGCAGTTGCTTGCTTGACTTCGATGGTTTTGCATCTCTGACTCATTTCTTGTCGAACCTTAAGGCTTTTAGACCCTTTCACGCCGAGTCCAACATCTCGTCGAAACTCCCTGAAGAAAAGACTTCGATTCCTGCAAAAGTAAAAATCAACTAATGTTTACCACATTGAATGAGGCTGGTGAACTTACCGGCTAACAATTGGGTCTTTTGACTCCTCCCTTTATTTTCTGCTTCATTTAGTTGCTACGATATGTGATTATGCTTTTGTATAAATAGAGCTTTTGCTCTCCAATATGATCAAGTCTTTCTTTTATAATTAATTCTATCATAAGACTTGTTCCATGGTATACAAGTGAGCTAAGTTTTAGATAACACAAAATGGTTTTTATCATTGGGATCGTAAACTTTCTTATCATTGGGATCGTAAACTTTCTTACTGGATTAAATGATCTATTACAAGATTTATTGATCTAATGGTAAAAAAATATTTGTAAATGGTGTAAGATTGTTCTATTTGTACACATTAGACAACCTCTATTGCAATGATTTTTTGATATGAATCAAATATCTTTTACACGTAACTGAAGAAATTAATCTCTTAAATTGGATAAAACCGCTATGGATATAAAAACTTCCGTTAAAGAGATTTAACATTGTTACGTTGCTGATTTGTATATTGCAATGATCTAGTCACCTTAGGCGTGAATGAATAAACACCAAACGAATTTGAAAACCTGCATAAGTAAAAACCGCAGTCTCGCTCTACATGCAAATTTGAGGATTTATTTTGCTTGTAGGACTATTCATAAACTAAGAATGGTCAAACATGAGTATGCATATTGGGTTGGGTCCTAACCACTAGTGTGTACTAATATATCTGATTATACATTAGAAAGTCTAAATTTTGTCACTGTCAATCTTATTTCTGGTCACTAATCCATTCAATGGCTTATTGACATACTCGTTAATCAAATTATGATATTGAAGAAAAAGCCTTAATCCTGACGTGGACCAATGGTAGCGTGCCAAACCTAACGCGTTTGCCTTGTTGATCGAAATAGTTTAGCGGAAGAAATAGTAAGATCTAATCACTATAGGATAGGACAAATCACAACGACAAGTGTTAGCCCTTGCAAAAATAAAACAAGTAATACGTCATTGTCTATTTTGGTTTAGACGTATGCAGCAAAATATTACTATGAATTTAACTAAAAATTAAAATAATGTAATTTCGCCTTGAACATCTTTCACAAAACTAATTCCCAAAAACAAATCTTTCACAAAATTAAATTACAATGCTTTAACTTAATTTTTCAGACGCTGTCTGGGAGCTATCACTTTGAAAAGTATGTAATAACTAAAAGCAAGTGCTCCCTTAAAAAAAAAAAACTAAAAGCAAGTTCTGACTAGAATACATAATATCAAATTAAGGAAAACAAAATTATTGTAAATATACTTTTTATTAACTATTTTTAAAAAATATTAATTATCTTTAAATAATGTTCTCAGAGATTGATTAGTTAGTAGAAATGTAATAACTGATTAGTGAGAGGTCCCCTGCTGGATAGACACACGTTAAGTAGAGACGAATCCAGAATGGCTTTTCTTAATTTTTTACTGCACATTATGTTTTTGTGCTAGGATAATAGATTTTATGTTGTTATACGTGTAATACACAACAATTGTGATGTCCCCATGCATGCAGTAATTTGATTAGATATTTAGGAGGGTGTATTGGATTAGGATTTTAAAGGACAATTTTTGTTTGGAAAAGTTTTGAGGATTTTAAAAGACTTTGTAGGATTTTGATGACTTTGAAGATTTTAAAAGACTATTAAGGATTTCAATGGATTTAATTTATAAGATTTTAAAGGATTTGAAATGATTTTATGGATTTCAAGAGATTTCAACAGATTTTATGAATTTTAAGAAATAATTGAAAAAATATCACAACACACTCTCTTTCACAACGAGAAAGCGAGAGAGAGAGAGAGAGAGAAGGGAGGA
>Ga0315915_1009381_pt1 | contig 11137 bp, 3 predicted proteins | sample MpolbnodulesMG_FD_207738 | JGI IMG/M metagenome (GOLD analysis project Ga0315915, IMG submission 207738) | Medicago polymorpha root nodule microbial communities from Los Angeles, California, United States - branched nodules | ecosystem: Host-associated > Plants > Roots > Nodule | place: USA... | reverse complement strand
TTTTGAATATATATGTTTATAAGTTTTGAGTAGTGATATTTGAATAACTATTTTAGACAATTTTTGATGATAACTTCTTTTTCTCTTTTTCATTTGTTAAAAACAATGGAGAGAGAAAAAAGAAGAGAGAATCAGAGAATAATGTGAGTATGAGAGAGAGAAAGTTGTCAAAAAGTTATCGCAAAGTAGTTGTACAAATATCATTTCTCATAAGCTTTTGCCTCTAAAATGGTAAATGCATTGAGCAAACCGATTTATGTGTTTATAAACCATACATCCAATCCTGAAATTGTTGTAAAACATTGATATAAAATTATCTCCAAATAGTAATCAACATATAAAAATGAGCAACAATTAAATATGAAAGAGAACAAACAAGAGAGATATCAAGTAAACTTATATGTGCTTAACATTGTTGTATGACTTGGTCAACGACACAGTTTATCAATATCCTTCACTGACAATTCATATGAAGCTTACACAATAGTAAACCAATATATAACCTGAGCCATGACGAAATCACTGTTCATAAAAATTTATTCGTCTCATAAGCACAAATCTTCCAGGATTCAACATGCTCTTCTTGGATTAAAACCAAGGATGCATGACCAGGGACGGATCCATTTGAAGGTTATGTGGGGCTAAAGCCCCACATTCAACTTTTCTATTTTTTTATATTATAAATAGAGTAATAGTTATTTTGGTCCTTGAATTTGTAATGAGTAGTCACAATAGTTTCTTAATGTATTAAAATTTTAAAATAGTCTTCGATTTTGCACTTTGTTAGTCAAAATAGTCATGAAGTGACAATAAATAAATATATTAAAAGACTAATATGACAATATTAACAAATTATTTTAATGTTAGAAACTATTTTGACTAGCAAAGTGCATAAAAGGACTATTTTAAAAATTTGATACATTGAGGGACTATTATGGGCACTCCTTACACATGTAGGGACCAAAATAATTATTACCCCATATAAATAAAACACAATATATTAAGAATTAGACCAACAAATCAACAACCTTACGCAAAACTTGTAAGATATAAATAATTGCAACACATTTACTATGATTTATAAGTTTTTGAAGTTGGTTTTGCTTTTTTCGTTAGCATGTGCAAGTATTAGCAATTTATATCAAAAGTAAAGCGGAATTTTTGTTTAGAGTGTACACGAGGTTTTAAACTAAAAGGTATGTTGCATGTTTATAGGTGGAAAATTGGCAGTTTAATTATGAGAAAAAATAGGCACTAACTTCTCAAATACAATAGCAGCTCATACTCAAAGTATAATGTGTCTTATTTAATGTTATTTCTGTTACAAAATAAAAACCATGTACCTTAATTACTCTTTAAGATGAAAGACAACCTTAGACTAAATCAAGTTAAAATGATCTGGCTAAAAGAACTAGACCAAGTTAACTATTAGTATTAACCATAAATAAAAATAACAATAATTTTCTACTAACAGTATATTAAAAGACTTGTGAAATATACTTAAAATTTAAGACAAAAGTTGATCCCGCAAAACTTTAAAATGTGTATGACTAGGTGACCATGTCACTAACATACACAATATGTGGAAATGTATATCCACTTGTGCTCAGTTTAAAAAGAGTATTGTTATTCTAAATAGTTAAATATGTTTTTGGTCCCAATAGAACTGGAAATTTTTAAGAAAGGCTTAAATATGTTATTCAAAGAGTATATCCACTTTGCTCAGTTTAATCCTTACTTAATTTTAATAGGTTTTTTAGTCCTTACCAAAAAGAATTACTTCTAATTTTAGTTTCTGTTACAACAATGTTTGTTTAATTATTCTTAAACTCTTAAATTGTTGAACGATTTTTTTGAGACAAGTTTAGAACACTATGAAAGGTTCATTTACTAAAATTTATAATTTTTTAACATGAAACGAATTAAATATGAATTTTTTAAAACGACAAAGGTTAAAGATAAAATTAACAAAATCTGGAAGTAGAAATCAAATTTTGCGATAATTTTTTGCAGAGGAACCTTTAGTAATGTTCTTAACACATCTGTAAAAAATTGTTCAAAAACTCAAGAGTTTAAGCATAAATTAAACAAATTTGAGTTAAGGAGAGACTAATACTGAGTGCAGAAATTTTTTTTAGGGACTAAAATTAAGTAATGACTAAACTTGAAAGACCCCAATTTTATAGGGATCAAAAACATATTTAACCATATTCTAAAATACCAAAACTTTAATCAAATAAACACCAAAAGTAAGTATTTTAGCAATCGGGAAACTTGAGGACCAAGCCCCCACCTCTATCAAAACAAAATCCTTTTATTAAGGATTTAATGGAGTATTATTTAAACGGAATGATTTTGGTCCCCAATCGGTAGCGCCACACATTAAGATCATTTTTTTTCCACACGTCAAAGACCTTCCAGCATCTCAATGCCCCTACTTAGGTCACAAATTTGCGTCACCAAGCTCCGCACACATTAAGATCATTGAACAATAATCACAGACATCTTTATTGCTATAGATTGTTAATGTTAGCGATATTTATTATAAAAAAAATCGTGTTTTATGATTTTGTACATCTTGCGAGATAAATATATGTAACATTATGCGTTAATAAAATATATCAATAACACTTGACCAAAAAAAAAATCTATCAATAACATAAATCGTACTTATAAAGTTTATATATTTATTTTTTAACAAAGAAAGAGTTTTTCAAAAGAAAAAATTCACACATTATTAACTTTGTAATATGAATCTTAATTTTTAATTACAGTTGGATTTCAAACGAAAATACAATTTTGAGTTAGAAAATGCAAATGAATTAGAAAGAAAAAAAGTAAAAAGGTACTAAAAAAATCACAATTGTAAATATTTTAGTTTTAGATTTTTTATGTTAAAGTTTTGTTGTGACAAAATATTTGTAGTTATAAATGGGTTTTGGAATTTAAGAAACACTCAAATTGAACTCCAAGTTGTGCTTTAGCTTGCCCCAATTGCGGGTGCCCCCCCGATGGGCGAAAACGTTTTTTATGTTTTTCTCTGTGGGTTGGTGGAAAACAAAATTTAAAAGGCTCGTACAAATTTAAACTGCAAAAATAAAAAACCTTGAACTAATATTGTAGAGACATCGACAAAGAGAACCCTTCCAACTCACTTCACCCCTTCACCTATTCACTCATCCAAACACTCATAATATAAGAGATACTTGATTTTTTACCGGAGTAATGGCATCTTTCGCGCGCCAGTCAAACTCTTCCGGAATATTGGCGGTTGGAAGTATTGTAGTCGTCTGAACGTGAGCCGGCAAGACACTTTTCTTGAGTCCAAGCTGAGTTGCGAACTCGTAGAAGGTAAGATCGCAAAATTTTGTCACTCCATGTTGTGCAGCATCGAGCTTCTAGTGAAGCTTGGCATTGTCAAGATTGGACTTAAAAACTGAGAATCTGTAGTCGTGTTCCTCTTGGGTTGCATAGTTCTAAATTAGTTTTGGAATTTGAGAAACACTCAAATTGAACCTCAAGTTCTGCTTCAGCTTGCCCCAATTGCGGGTGGGAAGCACATATGCTAGATGTGACAACATTTTTTTTTTCCTAATTATTGAAATGAAGTGATTTTGTTTAATGAGAAGAGTGAAGAAGTTAGTGCGTTTTGATCTAACATTTATAAGCTAAATTGAGATTTTACTTCAACTTATTTATATGTGTTGGTCGAATGGGCAGAAGCAGACCGGACCGACCCATTTGACAATTCTACTAATAAATCAAACAAATGGCGCAAGATGCATATAAGTTTCTAAGCGACAACGTACATCTTTAATCCTCTCAAACAAAATTAATAGATATTTATCACACTTCTTTAAAATTCTCTATGTGTTTGCGTGTGCGCGTGTGTGCGTGATATATATATATATATATATTGAAATTTTTCTCATATTCTTATACATAAGAAAATCAATTTAAGGACGATGTTGTATTTTATAAAGGTACTTATTTGATGGACGTTAACTTATGTGGTATGTATTTGCATTGATTTGCATATGAGCATAATGTTGGTTTATTCCTTGTCTAACAAATAAATAATTGTGTTGTTTTTTTTCTTCTGGTGTATTTGAATAAAAAATAGTTGTGATGTAGATTGCATATCTTTTTATAAGTAAAAAATGGTAGTATTCAAATATTGGTCGAGCTGACTCAATGGGTCACATTGTCCACTAATATGAGGGGAAAATTCAAATTTTAGGTTTAGAGTTTTGCTTAGGATTTGTTTGGCCTAGCAAGCTTTTATAATAAGAAGATAAAAGATATTGATGGAAGATGATAAGATATACACTTAGTAAGCATTCAAATTCAAAATCCAAATACATTGGAGGAAAAACTTGATAAGTAGATGTACGCAAACCTATAGGTGAGCTAATTTACCTTCTTCAAAAAAAAAAAAAGATGTATGCAAACCTAATTAAGCATTTAATAAATCAATTCTTTTATAATAAGAAATGTTAGTTGAATGAGTCAATTATTTGAGGGAAAATGATTGTTTTTAATTTTATGACATGAAATCAACTTAGAATTTAGTGATGCCCCTTCAAGGCTTCAACCATACACTGTGATAGTGCAAACAGAATACCTGGTATTCTCCTTTTCCATCCCAACAATAATCTCTGTGATGAAAAAATGGTTAGGACTTTTTATTCCTTTTTATGTATCCCGTTTTAAAAATTGTTTGATCATATACATTAATGATAATATATTTGATGGCAGTAAAAATAAAAAATAAGCTTACAACTTTTAAAAAAAATATGAAGACACATGTAGTAATTTAATTCTTGTATGTCTAGCTGTCTTTTGCTTTTAGATATACAATCTTACAATTTTGTAAATTTCAATTTTTTACTTGCATTTATATATTTTATTCATAAATATTTTAAACAAATGATCATACCTCCGCCAATTAACATTTTTAGATCTGTTACTAACCTTATCTATTTATGGTTGGAAGAAAAATCAAATTCAAAAAGATATTTCAACATCAGCGGAAGTAAAAAAAAATAAAAAATCAGCGGAAGTAGTTCTGGTGTCATTTTTGCCATCATGGTTACCTGCACTAGTAGCATGCTTCATGAGATTCTTGAGATGCAGGTCATATCATATTTTTTACTTTCATATAATAAATGTTAAATTATTAGGGGTTGAATATTATTTTTTTATAAGTAGGGTTTAATATGTTTTATTTTCCTTCTAAATATGTCAATTTTTATTTTTGTCTCAAAAAAAATTGATGTTTGTTCCTCAAAACCTTGTTATTAAATTTAATCCCTACTTTTTTACAAGAGTTTGTTTTTTATGTCTCAAGTAACCTTAAAATATTTATTAATTTAAAAGTTAATATTTATTAGTTTACTGTAACTTCAAAGGTATCCTTGTATCGTTCTGGAAATTTTTGTGGGCCTAAATGGATAGATGTGGTTGTTAATCTCATCATTTTTCTGCAATCCATAGTTTCTGAACATGCAAGTATTTAACATTTGGTTTCAAGATGTGTTATTATGCACATTAAATTCCATGAGTCATCCTATATATATATTGAAATAGTAACATATATGGATATGATGGTAGTGTTATTATATATAATTATGTGTATGAGTATGACAAATTGTTAACTACCACTACTCAAAGTCTCTGCAAGCGGGATGTTGGTGGTGTTATTATATGTATGTCCAATTAACGCAAGATGTTCACGTCAATAACTCCTGCAATCATTGCTACCACATGTGACATTTGATGGCCTTAAATTTGGGGAAGTTTGACAACACATAAGTCCTATTAACACAAGACGTTTGACTTCTTCTTGATTGAATTCTGATATTTTGGAATCTACCATATCAATTATGTAATTGCGGAGAAACCATTTCGCCTCCCACCAACTACCTCAAGAGCCATGATACCAAAAGCGAAAACATCTGTTTTTTCTGATAGCTCATTGTAGGAGAGATATGATGGTGCTATATATCCATATATGTTCCTTGAAATTTTGCAAGCCCAAAATCAGATATTTTGGGAACAAGCTTTAGAGTTGAGCAAAATATTTTCACACTTTACATCACGGTGTCCCCTCATGTAAATACTCTAAACCCTTTGTGACACCCAAGCAAATGTCCCAAAAAGTGAATCAGCAAGACTCTTGTTTTCTAGGTATTCAAAAACTATGAATCTTTTAATTTCATTGGTACAACATCCATATAAGTCTACTAGATTTTTATGCTTTGCAATGGATATTGTTGCAATCTCATTCACGAAATCATTCATTCCTTGATCAGATTCTTGAATTAGCTTCTTCGCAGCAATTAACCTAATATCATATATCATATGCATGCAGCTTCACTATTTATTAGTATGTATCAACAACTCTACCAATATCAGTATGTTTATTTATTAGTTTTTCAAAAACACACAGATGTTTACGGCACCAATTCATGAATATTTAGACACTCGATCTAGAAATTAGCAAGGGAATACATTGTACGGGTGTTCTTCTATACTGAAAACACTTTCGACGCTACAACATTTCCTTTTATGGGAAACTTCGTAAATTTGATTGACTCGTTTTCTCTAATTATTATCATCTTTATGTTCATAGGCATTATCTTCCATTAGGTTATTATATTCGTCCTTGTCCTTAAATATAAAACAGAGTCCTTGCAATATTATTATACGACTAATTTGTTTATGCCTTTTTTTTAAAATTAACATAAAGAGAAAGACAATTGGAACAGATCGATGAAGGTGTGGTTTTCCTATACAATAGTAACCATATATTCAGCTCTTCGACCTATAATCCACAACATTCAAGAGTATCACTGGATCAACATTGTTATGTCATTTCTATATACAATAGTAACCATATATTCAGCTCTTCGACCTATAATCCACAACATTCAAGAGTATCACTTCGTTGTTGATGTATGATCTTCTCTATTGAATGCACTCTTAAGAGTGGTTTTCCTAAAAATGATTTACTTTGAAGAAAAATACACAAGGGTTGAAGTTCATCTTTTTTAACTATTCTATTCCAAATCCCAAGACGTGTTTCATGGAAGAAAACACTCAAAAAGATGAAGAAAAAGGCGAAAACACGCAAAAGAACAGTGTTTCACGCCACCGGGTGTATGTTGCGCTCCTCGGGGTGTGAAAAATTGCACTGGCGTGCCCCCAGGTGCGAGCGTGCGCGTGAGAGCAGGGGAAAAACAGTTTTTTGCTGTTTTTCTCTGTGGGTTGGTGGAAAAATCCCAGTTTTTCACCCCAAACCCACTTGGAAATCAACATATAAATACATCTCCTCTCATTCACAATTATTCATTTAGAACGAAGCGATTTAAGAGGAAGGCAAGCACTAGGAGCTTCAAGGAAGGAGTCTCTCTCCTCAACCTTAGCCTTTAAGGTATGTATTATTTCTTTATAATTTGTCTTTAGTTACCATGAGTAACTAAACCCCCATTGGATAGAGTCCTAGGATAATAAATCTCTATTTTATTTGTTGGACATAGTTAATTTAAGTTTTTTCATTCAATTAATTTATGTGTCCTGTTTAATTTTATTATGCAAAGATCGTAATGCTTTCACTAGACTTAGGGAGGTGACATACCTATGAAAGGTGTCTTAACCCAGAATAAGGCTGAAATCCTAATCCAAACGTTGCATAGTAATTTTACTCTTTTCATCCTTCTTAAGGTAGACAAAATAGGGTTGCTCACATGTAGAACTACCAAGAGAGTATATGTTGATGTACTTCTAAGATTCATAGATGAGGGAACCTTTAGGATAAATTTAGGAACCTTAATTTAAGTCTATGTTTCAATTACTTTTGAGAGAGTAAGACCCCACCTAATACTCCATGTGTAGGCATAACTTGAACCAGTCGAATTGACAACCCCACACCTGTTAAAACGTGTATAACCTTAGGTGAATCCGATGCAACTCAACACTTGGAGGGGCATAATAACCTCACAAACTCGTCACTTAAATGGGTACCATTTAACCAATCCATGAATGACTAATTGACTGTTACTTAATTCCAACAAATAAATAGAAGGGATTCGAAGAATCCTAACCATCACAAACATTCTACAATCAAAAACCAGGTTACTACTCAACGACTGCTCTACACAAACAAATTAAATTGTAAAAACTCCTCCCATTTACTTTATTTTAATTTTAATTGTTTTCCGTTTTAAATAAGTAACACGAGATGCCTAGTTGGAACGACCATCCCTCTGGATATGATACTCACTTATCACTTTATAACTTGGTAACGATTTGGTACACTTGTCAAAATTGTCCATTAATATGTTTGCCCTGGATTTCCACTATTTTCAATTGCTTTTTATTTCTACCCCTTGATGTTTTCCTTTTGCTTTTAATTAATTTTAGGACTTCGTAGACTTACGGGCAAGGTTGTGTTTCTAACCCTTGATGTTGTCATTTCCCCCAAATGAGTAACATATTCAAAATTGTGTCATTGGCGGATTTAGAGCCTCAGTAAAATTACTAGCGGAATAAACTCTCAATAATTTAGGAAAGTACTCACATGTCTAATATAATATTTGTTTTCTTCTCATCTTTGTTTGCAGTTTGTTGTGTTTCTTGCTAGTGCTGGTACGCCCTCGTTGACAACACAAGAAAATCTTGGTCATCTAAAGATAACCTTCATGATCCATTGATCATAATTCTTTCCATCGTAAACCGGTAGGTGTGTAGGGAAATTTCCATTGTTGTGAGTTGCCATCTTTTACATATTCTCCAACAATATTGTATCAATAATAATAATTAGAATATAATTCCCTTTAATTATTATGAGAAAATGTCATACATCGGATAATATGAAGAAATATGCAAAAGTTTGGCCATATAAATAAAAGCCTTGTGTGTTAGTATTTCTTGCACAATAGTTAGTGGGTTTTGCTGTAGTTAGTGTTACCTATACTATTCAGTATATGTAATCTGTAATTATTAATTACATTATACAATTCCTTTCTTTCTGATCTTTATATATTAATCGAACCAGGCTCTTGGTGCCAATGTGATAGACCAAATTGAAAGAAAGTGAAGAAATTGAGAAGTGTAAGGTTTGAGAAGATTGGAAAGAATAACATGAAATTGAAACTAATTTTTTATTTTATTGAATTGAGTATATAATTCTCTTATTCATATCAACAACTAAGACATAAATTACTTATATACAAATGTGTAACAAACTCTAAAACAACTAGAGTTAACTTTAGTTAACTTAACCTACAAGTTAACCCTTGTTTACTAAACTTTAACTAACTCATTTGATAAACTCTAACTAACTGAATTATTAAACTTACAATACAAACTACTTAAATGTCCCTTAGCTCACAAAGAGCTATCTATGCGGGACCAATTTGAAGGGGTGGAAAACTACTGTATGTATGTGTGTATATCGCTACTCAAATTGCCAAGAATTGAGTATAGCCTTCTAATGGGACGTTTTAAGCTTATGTGACGTGTACATGTAAACCACATGATTCGCAGATAACAACATTAAAGTGTACATGTTGAAAACTGCCAGAAAATCATGCTAATGACAGAGGGAGGGAGGATATGGTGGGCACTGGGCAGTGAGATAGAAAATTGATATTGCTATAAATGACAATAGTCTGGAACTTTTACTACAGACAAAATGAGTAATTTTTTTCAAATATATAAAATTCCAAAACCCCTAAACATTTTTCATTTGAAATGCAGAACAGCATGCTAAAAAGCAAATTCCAAATGGAACTCAACAAGTGGCAAACTCTTAACTAGGTGATGAGTTTTTGAGAAGTCCATCAATTTTGGAATTTAGTCCATCTATGCAAGATATGTTGAATTCATCCATGTGGAAATGTTATTTTTGATCAATTCTTTTAGGATATATTTCCTTCAGAAACTAAGCATATTATGCATGAATAAAATGTCATTCGCTTCATAGAAAGAAATGTTTAGGATTTCATTAATTAAGAAAGTATATAGGTGACAAGTCTTGGAATATAGCCTTAAACTAAAAATATGGAACACACGCTATGTATTTGTCTGTTCGATGTGACAAACTCCTCACGTTTCTTTGTTCGCTGTGAAGCAGCTTCAACTGAATTGGAAGGGTAGCAATATATAGCACACGATTAATTGGAATTGAAAACCATAGCACATGTTTGATATCACTGTTGATAAGAAGAAAAAAAATCAAAATCTAGCTTTTGTAATGATACACGATTTTGACAAAAACTATATAGTTTAGAGCTTTGTACCAAACTCTCCATTGCGACGAAATTGATCAAGGGATAAATACCGGTGTTGACCAATATGTCAAGGTGTAATGTAGTGATCCTTCCTCTCGCCATTAAGGGTCCGTTTGATGGTTAGGACAGAGAGACAGGATATGATACAATAATCATATCCTACTGAAATCTCATGTTTGATGCACCAAAGGGATAGGATAAAATAAACCATTTTCCTATCCTATCCCGACTTTCCTTTGTAATTTCTATCCTGAGTATAAGCTAGGTTAGAAATTATCCTGATGGGATTAGAAGATCATTCCTTATTTATTATCTTGATATTCTGTCATTTTTAAAATATTGTCATTTTTAAAATAATGATAGCATGATTTTCTATTATAATTAATAACATGCCATTTTTACAATATTTAATTAATGGTGAGAGCAATTTTTTCATTTAATTATAATATATACTGTTTGTTATCATGTGCGCATCAAACACATGATAGGATTAATGTTTATCATGTCCTTATCATATCATATCTCTATCCAACTTTATATCATATCCTGCCTCTATCCTATCCTGACCATCAAACGGGCTCTAAAGCGAGATGCAATTATTACTCAAACACAACTCCACTATCATAATCATAGACATAATTTTCACTAAATCTTGATAACGTTAATCAAATTGGAGACATTTTTGTCCACAAACTTAAACCTCAAGTATCACCGGAAAGTTGTTAGTCTCACAAAAAATCATCCAGTTCCAAATCTATGAATTTGAATGTTGACTTGGTGAAATTGACAAATCCGAAGCAAAGATAATATCATAACACAAGAGTTAAATATTGAAACTAGGA
>Ga0315915_1009380_pt1 | contig 11137 bp, 6 predicted proteins | sample MpolbnodulesMG_FD_207738 | JGI IMG/M metagenome (GOLD analysis project Ga0315915, IMG submission 207738) | Medicago polymorpha root nodule microbial communities from Los Angeles, California, United States - branched nodules | ecosystem: Host-associated > Plants > Roots > Nodule | place: USA... | reverse complement strand
CTTTTTCTTTGGAACCACCAACTGAAATTGTTGATTTGAATCTGAATTAACAAAATCTTCCTTCTGACCCATGTTAGCCCATGAATTGCTCAGAAAATCCATAGTTTGTTGGGCCACAGTACGAACAAGCCCTAAAACTTGCATGTCATGATTTGACAAGTTAGAGTCTGTCGCCACTATGGCCCTACCAAGATCTTCCTGAGCATTATCTATCGGTACCACTTCCTCATTTAAAAAATCATCTTTTTAAAAATTACACTTAAATCGAGGCTCTATATAAAAAAAGAACTTCATTATACTGACTGCATTTGTGTGACCTTAGTTTTTGGTGACATTGTTCTTATCTTCTTCTTAATCAATCATATCATCTCCAATCTAAATAATTTATTTTAATCATCCATCCACAATTCTCTTTCATCTAAAATGTACTAATGTCAACAAAGACACAAAAGTTAACATCACCAATTTCGCGTGAGATTTATTTAGTTAATAGAGACATATGTATGAACAACGATTGAAACTAAGACATCTTATTTATTCACTTGAGAATTTCTAATCGGTACGGTTTTGGAACAAAAAAGAAACATACATACAAGTTCGCAGTACTCTGCGTGGCTTAAACAGTAAAAACGACACTAGTCTGTTATACCATTGCCTTAGCCGCCAGAAGTCAGAACTAGGAGAATCGAAGGTTTTACTTTGCTAACTTTTAGATGAATTCCAACTTTATAAGTAGCAGTCCATATATTCGAAGACTTTATATAAGTAGCAGTCCATATATATAGTATTCTAGTATAACCAAAAATTTGCGGCTAAGATTTCAACCAGACAATGAAATGTTAAAGCACCATACCTGGAGGAAATACGTAACGAGGACTTTAATTTTCTCCTACACTTGTCTGTAAAATTATGACAAACAATATGATCAGTATATGTACTTTTAACTTCTGAAAACATTATAAAATAAAATAAAAGTACAAATTAATACAATAGTTGTAAATATACATGGAAATTACTCTGATTCTTAGAGCAATAAATATATGTGCAATAGTCGGCTTCTTGGGAAATTAAGGGAAGAGTAAGGAAAATATTGAGTTTGAAGAATTATTGCTGGTTAAAGTTATATACACAACTAAAAGTTGTAACAGGATTAATATAGAGAAAAAGAAGATTGTGATAAATGAAGGAGAGAAGAAGGGGGAAGGAAGTGTGGAAAAATGGTGGATCCGTTTGGCATAAAAAAGTTAGAAATGCAAGTCAAGTAATATAGTCAACAACCGACCATTATTATATCTTGTTATGCATTAGTACATATTGCTTTGTTTCTTTGTTCTAGAACTTTAGTTTTTTACATTAATTTTGTATTATGGAATATTTAGAATAGCCGTAAGAAACTACTAAAAAAAAGCATCGATGTGTTTCTCACTTTTTTACCTTAAGCCTTTTTTTTTAGGAATTTTTTACCATAAGCTCTTCTCATGTGTTCTATTTTTTTCTTAAAAATACCTTTCGCTCAGATTGTATAATCCGAACGCTATTTCAGATTATATAATCTGAAACTTTTCTATATATAATGCAAAATCATAAAATTCCTTAATTTTTAACAGTTAGGTTTTTCTCAAAAACTTCTCTCTCACCACCTAGAATCTAAAAATCCAACACTGTGTGTTTCTTAAAGAATTTTTGCTCAAAAGCATCACATGTCGTTTTGAACACCAAACACAAGGTATGGTAGCATTGCTTCGATTTAGCGTAATTTAGTTTATTTTTATTCTTCTGGATGTTGAACTTGTTCTGATTATCATTGGCAAGTAAAAATCCGCTCTAAGAATCTCCTTTTCCAGAGATTGAAAACCTATGTGGTTGAGAAATACTCATTGTTCATCTCAGTTTGAAAGGCTTTTGATTTTTTTTTTCTTTTAAGAGTTGGTTCGTCTGTTCTACGTGGAAATGGTGGAAAAGCTCGCTTTTCTTTATAAGCTTTTGTTATGATTTTGCGTCTAATGCCCACATTAAAATCGTTCCAAACCACCTGCACCAACCAATGAAATGATTCGTCTAAACTGACGACATTAACAGGCGAAATTGGATTGGATTTCTTCACCCACAACATTGACTCTGACTTTCACATGCAATAGCTTCCAACTACAAATAGTTCAAAATCATTGTTGTATGCTATTTTAAAATTATTCTTTCCGTCATACGAAAAAAAGATTTTTAATATCAATAGTTCAAAACCATTGTTATAAAAAATAAAAAAAAAACATGTTCTCTATGTCATACTTTTGACATCAAATTTATAACTATTGATAGTGTAAAATGAATTTTCAAAAGTAGATATTTATTTCTTTGGTGTCAACCTTCCGGTTCATAATGGAATGAAGCCCAAGTAATTCAAATTTTGACCCTGAGGTAGGTAAAGTCTCATCAATAATTGTTCAACACATGAATCAAACTCGGGTTTTCCTGAACGATTCGTCTTTTGTTGGAGTTCATTAACTACTTAAACTCAATCACTTGGTTAAAAGTAGATATCTATACCATACAAACAACTACAATTTTATGATATATTGTTGCTCTTTTTCATTAATGTTACCAAGAAATAGGCACAATGCATTAGATTTTAAAACAGTTAGACACATAATACATTCATCCATAATAACAATACAATTTATTGTTTGACATAAACTTGATTCTTCTAGTGAATCATACGTTTACTTGGCCTAAACAAAGAACTACAAATGTAGGCAGAATACACTATATCAGACCACAGAGAAAACTGTAGACATATAAACAATGGTATTGGTAAAAATGCAAGAACAGAAATAAAATTAGGAACCCATTTCAAACCATGATAATATGTTATAAAGAAAGCACTACTAAATGCTATCATCATGCTGATTATAGAGACAAACAATGCCACTAGTCCAGATATCAACTTCAAAGGCAATGACTTGAGAAAATCTTGCTCTGCATATCGCGAGATAAGGATGGATAGAAAGATCAAGATTGAAGTTGAAGACGAGATAAGTGCCATGGAGTCGGATAAAGCAAATACGAGGAATGCTGGTTTATCTAAATAATTAGGAGATTCTGTGTTATCATTGTTTCCACCTGGTAAGCTAAATGCAGCTGAAAACACTCCGGTAGCTATGAGAGTCGAAACGACCATACAAGAATTCGCTGTTTGCTTCATCCATGACTCTCCTTTTGTAAGCAATTCTGCATGTTCTTTCGTAAATAGTTCGCGAGGTGTCATTCCTTCAGAATTTTTCATTTCTACCATATGTGGTTGCATGTTCTTTTTCACCTCCTGCCAAATCAATGACATATGTAGTATTTTGTATGTAAAAATTATTACTTCATGAAATCTATCATATGATTTGTATTTTTTTATATGAGATAGAAAATATATGTACACTATTGATAAGTGTCAAAAAGGAGTTAAATAGACTATATATTTTAGGCACTTTGATTACTTGGTTTGCAAGTTATCCTGCGAAAAGCTCACAAATACTGAAGAATTATTCAATTATGCTTTTCACATCTAATGCCAACTCTGTGTAGGTAAATACACGTCTGGACACTTTAGAAGCAAGAAAACATGAAGAAATGCAAAGGACAACTCGCCACGGCGAGCTCAAAGGCGAGCTAAGGCAGAAAGTTGAAGTTACTCGCCTCCAACTCGCAATGGCGAAGAGCATCAACAAGAAATAGCCAGAAGTACATGTTTACTCGCCATGGCGAGTGAAATTACTCGGGAGGCGAGTAAGGCGGTCTAACCCCCTCAGAGCTGACGTGGCAGAAACCCACTGGGGAAGGAAGCTCAACTCGCCATGGCGAGCAAACTTACCCGCGAGGCGAGTTGAGACAGAACATGCCATATAAAAGCCCATTTGTTCATTTCAAGAGGTATCTATCATTAGAGGATAGTTTAGGCCACTGGAGGAGGAGAGAAAACAGGGGAAAACAAAGAGAGAACCTAAAGAGCAAGGAGCACAAGGATTGAAGGAAGACACAAGATCATTGAGACATCATGGCTTGGTTCCATTCCATCTCTTCTTTTCTCCTTGTAAGGTTGCCATGACAATGAGTAACTAAACTCTTTTTGTTGGGATTAAATGTAGTTAACTCTATTAGTATGTAGTCCTTTTGATTGGGATGTTGTGTGATTCTAATTTATCTTACGATATTGATGTTATTCTTGCTTCCTATATTTTGATCTTATGGATTTGAATTGTGATTGAAAAATACTTTTCGAATCTAGGTTAGAATAATCTTCTATCAATACTTTTGTTTTAGACATGAAACTTAGGTTGGTAATCAATTTGAATATTGGAACTTAAAGCTTTTGTATCATTGTATAGTGCGAGACATCGACGATAGAACGATACAATCGACTATTGGGCCGTTTAATAGTGCAAGACATCGACAATTAAACGATCCAATAGAAAGCACGATATCATTTGGACACGAATGATGTTGTTGAGCAATATGTGATAATATGGATTGATAATTAGAATCCGCAACCCAAATCCGAGAATACGTACAAGTAGGTTGATGAAGTTTAATCCAAGCATACTTATTTCCCTGTTAACTCTCGTCCCATTTATAAATTCTTAGTTGATAGTTTATGAAACAAAACCATCGGAAAACCCTAGCTCGGAACAATATCGATTGTTGAACGGCTTAGAATATCGCACCAGTTCCTGTAGAAACGATAACATAAATACTTATTTTTGATACAACATCAACTATACATACCTCAAACCATGATAATTCGAGCATCATTTGTAAAGCTGCTCCAGAGACTATATTGAGTCGATCCGGTGGTGCTAACATTGCTGCAGAATGCAATAAATTATTCTCGCCATCATCCAGAAAACTATTTATGCAATCTTTCAAAGACCTTATTTCATGTATCAAATTGAAGATACTAGCATGGCGGTTGAAAACAGCGATGTGAATTATGCTCTGACCCTTGTTACTTAGTTCCCATAATAAATTAGGATAAGTGCTCATAATGACAGATAGAAACTCAAAATTTCCAACTTCTGCAGCGATAATTGTTACTTGAGATGGTGTTCTCATGACTTCCATCATCTCTGAGTCATCTAGGGTAAGAAACTTTTCCCAGATGCGTCGTATAAGCTTAAGCATTGGAGAATCTCGCATACCTGAATGTTTAATTAATATTACATTAATTGAATACAAAGTTAAATTAGTAGAATTGAATCAAAGATCAATGCAAAATAAATAATCTCATCTCTCAAACTATTAGATTATTAATTAGTACTCGTTAAATGTGTACACTACTATGCTCAATTTATCTTTTGAAAACATCATTATATTTCTTAATTTGTGTGGAAAAATCTTATACGATACCTTTAAAACAGACGGAGAATATGTTTAGTCAAAAAAGTGAGTACATGTGAACTTACATAAATGCAGGAGATTTTTTCGATGCCCAAGACTTTGACAACCACAAACCGAATGTTTTCGAGCCAATAGATGTAAACCCGTCTCATTCTCATCTCCGCGAGCAAAAGCAAGTGCGTCTTTTTCTGTTAGCATCTGTAGAGCTAAATCTGCACCATAATATCCAAATTATGTTGGATAATATTTACTACTCTGTCTCGAATATATAGGCAAATATAATTACTCACTTCAGTTTTATTTATAAGTAAAGATTTCTAGTTTTTTGTTAGTTGAATTTCAAGAACTAGTGGTCGTGCACACTTACCATAAAGTCCCGAGTTTATACAAGTGAGGAACACTATACTCCAGTCGTTTTCCTCGAGTATTTCTTTAGATTTAGGAAACAAAAACCATGCCATCTCACTGTTTGCTTGTAAAGCAGCCAAGTAAAGAGGAGTAACACCTAGTCCACCCCTAATTGATGGCAACAATTCATTCCTTTTCACCATTATCTCAGCAAGTTGAACATTTCCAACTGCTGCAGCAAAACACAAAGCAGTGTTTCCAGAGCAATCTTGCAATTCCAAATCATCACGTTGCATTAGTTTTACCAATTCCTCGACAAAGTGAACATGATTTGCTCCCGCTGCAATATGGAGTGCGGTTGCCCAGCCATTTGTTATGGCAGAAATCAGCAATGTTGGATCTTGTTCTATTATTTTTTTACCTTCTTTCCAATCACCTTTTAGTGCTGCTTTGTGAAGCGGAACACATTGGTTTAGGTACCTTTTTTTATGTTCCTCTGCAATGAAATTGATTGAGGGATTAACTCACTTCAATATCTATGCAATTGATAAGAAGAAAACTCATTTTAAGATGTCAATATATAATGATCTATTATTGAACAAAAGCCAATATAGTGATCAATTTATATTAGAGGAAATTTGTTTTATTCTATAAGTACGACTCAAATGGTAAAAGGCTGCATAAATATTCGATACATTTAAACGCAGGTTCGAATACGCAATTTCTCACTTCTCATCACTTAGAATGTGTGAATTTCACCGTAGACTCTTTAAAAGAAAAATAAGAGGAAATATCTTATAGAAATTTTGAAAAGTACTCGGACGAAATCTAAGATGTTAGAATCCATCTAATTATATCGGTTGTTGGCTCACCCTTATTTTCTACATACTAAATTGGTGAGGTTCAAAATCTCTTAGTAGACTATATTTAAGAAAATCTCTTATATAAAAAATCATAATCTTAAAAGATGATTTTGTGAGAAAAAAATTGCACCATTTTATATTAGAAAAAAAAAATTGCACCTTTTCGACCCGAAAAGTTGCACTCTATATGAGAAAATATTTGGCTAGATTTTAATACGGGACAGAAGCTTACTAGTAGAAACTAAGTGGAGGAGAGGCCGTCTAAACTGAGCTGAAGCAACTCTATGTAGTGGTTGCTGGCTAGATTTTGGTTCCTCTAAAGCCATTTCTCTGCAAAGGAAACAAATAATATCAATTTTTTCCAATATCTTTAAAAATCAAATCAAATTTTTCCGGTAGTCAGTCAAGTTTAATAAGCATGAGATGAACATCATCTTATTTATCCCTGGTTTTTTGGAATCTTACAAATTATTGTCTCCTATTTTCATTGTAAGTTAAAAATCTACCCAACACTAATTAACAAATATTGACCATCTTAAGCAAGATATGATTAATATACCATATTTTTAAGGAAAATAGTTTATTTTATCTTAACAGTTTGGTGCATCAAACATGAAATTTAAGTAAGATATGATTAATATACCATATCTTTTCTCTTATATACTGACCATCAAACAGGTCCAATTATGGGAATATGGAATAAACTCAAATGCTGATGATCATTTTATATGTACTAAATATATATTTAAACAATTCTCTTCTATTTAAAAAATAAATACTAATTTTTATTATATTCGAAACAAGTGTCACAAGTAGAGCTATAAAGTGGGTGACAAAAACACCAAAACATCCGTACAATAACGAACCTGAGTATAATAAAGATAGTGGTGGTGGTGACTTTGTTGGGGTGAGAGCACAGTAGTTGTACAGAATATATTTTGGATAAAAATAATATTAAAGTGGTAAAATGAATGTTGAGTAAAAGAATGAATGAAATATAATGACCAGTGTTGTAAAAGATAATGAAAATGGTCTAAAAGTAAATTCTGCAGTAGTAGTATATACTCCAAATAATTCGCATACTTACATAGTAATCATTTTAAATCTGCACTGCCTTGAAACCAAAAGTGGTCCACTTCAATTAACTCTTCATCTGTAATGTAATGTAATGCATAAATAAGAGTCCACCAAATGGTTAGTTGTGACTTATTATCATGTGGAATATTTTGACTCGGACCAATAAGAGCCATAGAATATTCAATCACGTGCTTTTGAGAAAGGGTTAGGTTAACAGGGACACTTGTTAAAAAATATTCTTTTTATTTTTTAGTTAAAAAAATAATTGTTGTTCTTTATTTTTCAAAAAAAAAAAAAAAACTCTGGCAAAAAATGAATATATTATATTTTTTTAATGGTTTGCAGTTTAGAACTAAAAGTAAAAAATCTACCAAAAATATGAAGAAAAATAAAATAAAAAATAGAAAACCTGAAACCAATCATTCATAACATAAATTCCTACTAAATATGGATAAGATCTATTTGTGTCTGAAAAGCAGCTAGAGATTTCTTCCTAAGTGGTCTTTTTTCCTCTATTTTCAACATACAGTTTTTCTTTTTACTTTTCTTGAAAATACAATACAAGCTTTATATATTAGCTAGATGACTGAAAAAACTTTGTAATTAAATAATAAATTATGTTTTTTCAAAACAAATATTCTTATTATTATGAAAAATAGAAGATCCCTTTACTTAGGTCCATATCCAACAAGATTCTTAACAAAAACAAGAACAATAAATAGAGAGAAAATGAACTGAAGTAAGAGTTAGAGAAGCAAGAAAGCAATAAATTTGATTACCTGGACATAAAATTAGTTCAGAAATTGTCCTTGCAGCAGGGTGATTGATTGGCTATGCTTATAATTAGCCAAATTCATTCTTGTAGTGAAGTCTTTGCGTTGTGAAGATATGAGTCCAAGTGAAATAATGGGTGACTATGTACAGGAAAGAGAGAAGACTTTTGTTAAGCTTTTCAAGTCAATAGTCAATTTTTAAATTATTATATGACCATGATATGCATGCTTACAAAAGTGAACAGTTATTTTCCGTACAACAATATTTTGATCCTCACAATAGTAGGAATTTGCAAAATAACAATTTTGTTTGTGCTAATGATATGTTATCTAGAGAAAAGAGGTCTTAATTATCCAGTGTTGAACGTGAAGATAAATAAAATATGAACAAATAACAATTGTTTACTTAAAATTTGAAAGATACCAATTTTGTTTTTTTAAATTAAAGAATGGCAATCAATAGTGTTTCTATCTTATAAAATATCTATTTTAAAAAATTACCTAAATTTATTGTGATATTATATTCAATATGAAAATTAAATAATTAATTATTTTTAATGTAAAAAATTAAGTTATTATTTCAAATTTGAAAATTAAATGTTTTATAGTTTTTTACAATACATATTATTATTTAATCAACCGATGATACTCAAGTAATTAATTATTGTGATATTGGGTTCAGGGAAAGAAGAAGGTTTGCAAGAGAATTTAAGGAGGATGGTGGATGATGGGAGTGATACTTGTTTTTGGTCAGATCCGTGGTTAGGGAGTGTTCCCGTTAAGGACTGGTTCAGTAGGTTGTTTGAGTTGTTTGTGAATAAGTGGGGTCGGTGGCAACTATGTTCCTTTAGAGGGGAGGCTTGAGTTGGAGGCGTAGGTTGTTTGTGTGGGAGGAGATGTTGTTAGGGGAGTGTTAGGCTTTACTTAATAATGTTACTTTTCAGGTTAATAGTGGTGTTAATTGGAAATGGAATTTAGATCCGGCTATTGGCTATTCTGTCCGAGGAACTTACCAATTACAAGTCAATTTGGTTTTTCATTCATTTGTTTCAGATCTTATTTGGCATAATGAAATTCTTTTGTAGGTATCTATGTTTGCTTGGGAAATCGGCTTCCCACCAAGGATAACTTATTTAGATGAGGCATGCCTAATCAAGATTCTCAGCTTTGTGTGAGTTGGTGTGGCGTTACAGAATCGACTTATCACTTGTTCTTGAACTGTAATTTCTTTGATAGTGTTTGGCAACATGTTTGGCATTGGATTGAATTCTCTTCGTTTGATCATTCAAGTGTTGTTAACTATTTTATGTAGTTTGGTTTTTATCAGGAGGTTCTAAAATGTGGCGATCTCTTATGCATGTTATCAGGAGGTTGTTAACACGTCGATACTGCTATGTCATAAACATATGACAATGACACCAAAACTTATTTATTTATTTAGTTATTATAATTAAATATAATATATGAATTTTTTTTTGACAAAAATATATGAATATTATTATATGCATCTAAATTGAGCTATTTATTTTAATACAATAACAAAATGGTAAAAATTGTCTAATCTAATTTAGTGTCTTAAACCCCCTCAATGATATCAGTGCTTCAATACACCTTTAACCCTTATAGATTTTTTTTATTATAAGCCAAGAAATTTAACCCTTATAAATATGCATGAGATGTGCTTAAGGAGTGTCTAAGGTGCGTCAAAGCAAAAAAATAAATAAAAATCGAGACACTTCTTTAAGTTGTCAAACACGTGTAGTACGGATATCATCCGGTATCAAACATTGAGACATCTAATCTTAGATGTGTCTGTGCTCGAATGGTTTAAATGCCATGTGAGTTAAACTCATTTAAATGAGTATTAAATTACACTTCTTCCCTTCATTTGATCGTACTCAGTTTACTACCAAGTTTCAATGCAATTGTTTTTGCAAATACCCAGGAAATTGTTAGCTTTGTTCATAAGGAAAATAATATCAAGCAGTCACATCCACTTGTTTAAGTAATTTTTTAAGAATTGTTATATGACGTAGTTTAGTTATCTCATTTCAATAGCATGTAACAAAATATTTTCAAAGAAGAATTCGGAACCGGTTAACAATTTCAAAGTTTATTAATAAAAACGTATATGCAATTTCTGTTGTTGTTATTTACTTCTAAAGCCAATGTGTAGGGATCAATTGAAACAGAAAGTTTGTAGAAATGTACCATGGATTTGACTGAAGTTTACAAAGAAACAGGCATGGGCCTTGTTGTATATTGTCTTCAAATTGCGAATTCTGGAAAACCCTGAAATCGTGTCACGATTGCAAGCACCGTGACACGATTGGATAGGCAAAGAGGTTGGTTTCTTGAGATGGAAAATCGTGACACGATTTGGGAAATCGTGACGCGATTAAACAACTTCCTCACCAAGTTTACCTGAAAGGGACTAGTCACAACGGTTGTTCAGAGGCAATCGTGGCGCGATTGGTCAAAATCGTGACACGATTTTGGACTGCTATGACTAGTATTTAAGTGGATTCTGCAGCATTTTGAAGGAGAGCTGAAGCTAGAGGCCTAGGGTTCAAAAAGGGGGGAACTTGAGGGTTGAGTATCTTTGTAAGGAGGGTCTCTAGGGTTGGGATAAACATTGTAAACACCTTGGGTAGTGAGATTACATCATTGGAAGGATCTAAAGCTTCCTTTGTGAATTCT
>Ga0315915_1009375_pt1 | contig 11141 bp, 2 predicted proteins | sample MpolbnodulesMG_FD_207738 | JGI IMG/M metagenome (GOLD analysis project Ga0315915, IMG submission 207738) | Medicago polymorpha root nodule microbial communities from Los Angeles, California, United States - branched nodules | ecosystem: Host-associated > Plants > Roots > Nodule | place: USA... | reverse complement strand
TTAAACTGCTGATTATTGTCATATTATTTTATGTATACTAAAGTTGAATATCTATGGTTCGAGACGTAAGAATCAAATCAAAGTTTCAATGAATATGAAGATCAAAATCCAAACAAATTAAATTTGTTTGATTATTTTTATGTTTAGGTTCAAACTAAACAAAACCAAACTCGAATTTTATTGATTTAGTATCGGTTTCACGTTCGCAACCAATCACCAGAGACTCATACAAACCATTATATATATATATATATATATAATTTCTTTTATTTCACACCTTATAACTAGTGTTATATGTTCATGTATTTTCTAATTGTGATATATTGTGCCAAATCAAATCATTTCATATTGATAAAAAAAATAAAAATCATTCCATTATGTCCTTTTTTAAGTTAGTTTTCAAAACAATTAATTTTTAAATATATTTACAATGTATATTTGTCATGATTTAATTAGATGTATGTGTATAAAAGTTTTACTACATAGAAATTAATATAATTACGGGGCTTCTATGGTGCAGTCAGAAAACTGATTTTTTTTGAAAAGTTATTTTGTTATCCAATAGTATAACCGATGATGTCATGTCAGCTAATGGACCACTCGAAAACTAAACTTTACTTATTACAATTCAGTCATCGTACAAAATATTAAGGGAAATTTCAATCTTAGTGCACAAATGGAATCTATGTTTAATTTTGATTTAATCAGGGACACAATTGCAATAAGTAAAGATATACTGACACATTTTATGGAAAATGCAAGGTTGTTCCTACGAATCCGGAGGCTCGGCTCTGTAAGTGAAAAGAGGTCCGTAATAAAATAATAACGTATTTTTTTTAAAAGAACAATGTTCTATTTAAATTTTTTAAAAGATAAATACAAGGTGCCATATATATGCGATACACCCAACCATATACATGAGTAACTTCAAATCACCCTCCCAAAAAAACACCCACCTAACACCAAAAGCAAGATGACCCAATTTTAGTAGGCCTAAAACAAGACAACAGAAGAGGAAAAAGAAACTAAATCAGAGAATATCAAAAGGAAAGTCTGATGGAGTGATGGTGATGGAACGCGTGGTGTCAGAGAGAAAGAGAATAAGGAAATTCTTTTTTTAGTGGGGTAGTACTTAGTAGTACTATTGACCTATAATTTTTTTTGTGAGACCCATACCTTTGGAAGACCTAGTTTCATTGAGCTCTTTGCACACCTCAAAGTCATTGGCAAATGTGTAATACATCATACAATCTAACGTGACATGGATTAATTACACAAATACATTGGCAATTTAACTTCACCATAAAAGTCATTCTCATGACTTCACTTTAGAATTTTCCAATAGTTATGGTTGTGCATCTGTAATTGGCATTTCAAAAAATTTATATACGTATATAATCGTTTTTTTTAAGAAATATACGTATATAATTGTTGCAAAGTCTTTTTTTTTATGCAAAGTATTTTTTTATGACATGTAAACAGTACCTAAATTTAAGGACTCTATAATTGTTGCACCTGTGCAGCCAAATTAATCTTGACTGTTAAACCTGCATCGTAGCTCAATAAAAAAGTGTTAGAGGATACGAATTTGTACTTGTCCAAATGTTAAATATAATCAAAATTAAAAACCATATCCAAAGTTTTCTTTCTTGCCGTATCAACCTTGACAACCTATTATAGTTAGGTAGGTATATGTTCTGCAATATTTTCAGCCTCAAAGTAAGAAAGGTAAACAAAATAGTTCTATATACCTACCTAAAACCCTATACACATCAAGGCAAAACTCAGAAAGTGCTTGAAAAGAGAAAAGTACCCAAAAATGATTTGTTCATTATGCAAATGACCCGTGAGATGAAAGAGTGAATCAAGTACACGACAAAATCTCAACTCTCAAATACAAACAATTTGGTGGCCGGCTACTTCACATGCTACCAAAATCCAATACTACAATTTACAGGTACTCTCTCTTTCCATCTTATATCAGACACATCTCTCTCACTCTTAATTCTCTTTCCTAACCAAGCAATAAATCAGAAGAAAAGGGTATCTTTCTCTCAAGACCTGGATCACAACCTTTTGTAGCCATGAAAATGATTTCTGTTTTTCAGTACATATCTGATAAAGCCTGATACCTTTTTTAAGAACGGTCTCTTTTACCTAATTTGACTTCAAATATGTTTTTTCGGGATATGAGTTTGTTCGTGATCAGTCTCTTTTAGCAAGAAATCAGAATATTATTATCCCCACTTATAAAGCTGAAACGTCCTTTTTCTTTCTTCCTTTGATTCATGTGCAGAATTTTTCTCCAAAAATTGGATCGCTTCCCAATGACAAAGGTATCTACTACCATACATGGTTTAATCTATGGTTCGCAACCATAATATAAAGGATTTTGAAGTATCGAAGTAATCTCACCCGCAATTTTCACTGCATCAGTCTCATTTCGTTGTAATATAAAGGTTCACTCCGTCGGTCTCACTTTGCTATAAGGTTTATAGCATAACTGCAACCGCAATTTAAAACCAGGGTATCCACTTTTTCTTCCCTATTTTTTTTCTCTCTCATTATTCAAATCTCTTTTCAAGTTTCCACCATCTTAGCTTGTTAATTTCTTCTCTAGTTTATCAATCTCTCTATGACGCAATTCACACATTCACTACCACCTTATTTGCACCAAACAACAACAACCTTTTCAAACCCTTCATCTTCCATGAACAAAAACAATCAAGTACCACCAGATAAGCCTACTAAACCATGGTTCCCAACATCCAAAGCTTTAACTACCTTTGGTGACACAAACTGCATGGAACAGTTACTTGTTCATTGCGCAAACGCGATTGAAACAAACGATGTAACACTTGCTCAACAAATCCTTTGGGTTCTCAACAACATAGCACCACAAGACGGAGATTCAAATCAACGCTTAGCTTATAGTTTCCTTAGAGCCCTCACAAATCGTGCAGCGAAAACTGGTACCTGCAAAATGCTAGTAGAACAAGTTTATTCAAATGCTCATAACAATCTCACCATAGATACACACAGATTCTCAGTCATTGAACTAGCTAACTTCGTGGATTTAACACCTTGGCATCGATTCGGGTATGCAGCTGCTAATGCAGCAATTCTGGAAGCAACAGAAGGTTTCTCAGTGATTCATATAGTTGATTTGAGTTCAACTCATTGCATGCAGATTCCTACATTAATCGATGCTATTGCTAATCGCCACGAAGTTGCTCCTTTAATCAAACTCACTGTTTCTGATCATGCTAATAACAACAGTGATCAACTAATTCCACCTAAACTTGACCTTTCTTATGAAGAATTAGGTTCTAAGTTGGTGAATTTCGCTAGGTCAAGAAACGTGACATTGGAATTCAGAGTAGTTTCTTCAAGTTACACAAATGGTTTTGCTTCTTTGATTGAACATTTGAGGGTTCAACGTTTGGTTTATTCAGGTGAAGCTTTGATTATAAATTGTCACATGATGCTTCATTATATTCCAGATGAAACCCTATCAAATTCAAACTCATATGTTTTTGATTCTATGTCCTCTACTACTACTGCTACTACTGTTACTACTACCTCTCTTAGGTCGTTGTTTCTTAACGCGCTTCGAGGTTTAGATCCAACACTTGTTATTTTAGTAGATGAAGATGTTGATTTAACTTCAAACAACTTGGTTAGTAGATTAAGGTCTGCATTTAATTATCTATGGATACCTTATGATACTGTAGACACATTTCTGCCACGTGGAAGTAAGCAAAGGCAATGGTATGAAGCAGATATTTGTTGGAAGATTGAGAATGTGATAGCTCATGAAGGTGTTCAAAGAGTTGAGAGAGTTGAACCTATAGGCAAATGGGAACAAAGAATGAGAAATGCTAATTTTCAAGGGATTGGATTTGGTGAGGAATGTGTTGGTGAGGTGAAAGCTATGCTTGATGAACATGCTGCTGGATGGGGATTGAAGAAAGAAGATGAGCATATTGTGCTTACTTGGAAAGGACATAATGTTGTTTTTGCTTCTGCTTGGTTGCCTGCTTAATTAGTTCAACATTTTTGCCTCTTTTTGTATCCTATGAATAATAAAGTTATTGTTTTTCTATTTAGTCTTTGGGTTTTAATAATATTTGGTTAGTTTTTATTGTATTTTTTAAGAGTAAATAAGTAGATGAGATGTAATGTTTATGTCTTTATGATTCCCTCAAAAAAAAAAAAAGTCTTTATAGATTTTGTTTTTATTAATCTGTGTATTTTGTTTCCATAAACAATCATAGTGTCACAACAAACTAGATCTTTGTTCTTGTACAAGCAAAAGCAAAGGTGGGAGGAGAAAGAAGATTGAGAGAAATTAAAATAGAGAAGATAAGGAAGAATCAAGAGAAATAAACAGAAGTTGTAATGAAATGTTTTTGAGGATTCATATTCTCTTTATAAGCTGATTTCACACTAAATCCATGCGTGGTATCATGCACCCATACCCATGAATCACACCTACCCCTTTAGGGATCAAATCACATTTTATATTTGTCCCGGTTAAAAACATACCACGCCTCTAAGTTCAACACCATGTCCAAGTGTTGTCCAACCAATCTTCTATGCATGGTTTTAAATTATGCATGGTTTTAAATTGTGGTTGCAGCTGCTGTGATGAATATTGTGACTATTGCAACATAATTTACATTAATGTATTAGCATCAAATATTATAATTTACATTAATTATCTTATAACTAATATATCTCATGTTTTTAACTCTAAGGATTTAATATAGTGGTAAAAAGACAGATCTTGAACCTAAAAGTTCTGAGTTCGAGCCTCGTTATACCTTTTAGTTGGTGTTTTGATGAGTACAAAGCAAAGTAATCATTTATCAACTGATTATGTGTTCAAGTGTGCGGAATATATACTAGCAAGATAAAATATGTAATCGTCTTTATCAAGATAGTTTGGACACACCAAGAAGCGAAAATGACAAAGAACAAATATGTCAAAGCATTAAAAGAGTTAAGGTTAGTCAAAGCATGAAAAGAGTCACACAAAGCAAGTCAAAATATTTGCTTGATCAATAAACAAGCATTGAAGATATGTTAAGCATTTGACTCCTAAAAGGGCTCAATTGTAGGTAGGATCTTTGAAAAGATGGAGTAGATTCAGACCAAGTCAGAATCTTTGACGAAGACTCTCAACGTTTGATGAAGTTAGATGATGAGTAGCAAATGACTTTGAGAATCAGATACTTCGTAGAAAATCCAAAGTATAGTAAGATTTGCAGAAGATATTATGGTGATTGTAATCGATTGATTATAGTAGAATAAGTCCTCAACTGTACCAAAGTCAAATATCTCCAAGGAGGAAACTAGAGGTAATAGTGAGGTTAGTGACTGTGAACTATTATAAACATATCATATCTTTCTCTCTTCCTTTGTCTCTTTACTTACTTTCACAAGTTCTTTATGATTTAACTCAAGTTCCCTAAGAAAAACTCAAGTTTTATGTTGTTGTATAATGACGTTAAATGGTTTGATAAGAAATACATGTGTGTGCAAATTTTTTAAGAAGAGTTGTCTAAAAAGGTTCTCATTTAAGAAAGATTTTATAACAGACAACACAATTCAAACTCACTTTCTTGTGTTTCAACCACTTTTTAAAATTCACATGATTTCAACCAAATAGAAAAGTTACGAGTCATCTAAATTAGGTTTTTATTTCTCAAATATGGCTAGTGGAATATGGCCATGTCAAATTATGAGTTTTGCCTCGAGATGTCTTTAATCAATCTATGTTTAAACAAGTATGCATCTTATGATTGCGGTTGTAAGATTTAATAATATTATTTACTATATGATAAATCACATGATGGGTTGGTTGGTTTAACTTGGTTTTCGTGCAACCTTAATGGTTGATGTGACATGTTCTAAAAGAGAAATTGAAAGTTCTTAAAAGGTGTCACGTGAAGTGGGTTAAAGAGGTATGCATTTGCATTACTTCAAAAATTAAACTTCAAGTGAAGAATATATCAACATTGGACGTGAAGTGGGTTAAAGAGGTATACATTTGCATTACTTCAAAAATTAAACTTCAAGTGAAGAATATATCAACATTGGACTTGAAAAGGGAAGGTATGATGCTATCTTAAGAAAAAGTTAATTAAGGAGTGTACATCTTGCATATAAGTGTTACAAAATTTTCTTTGTGCAAATGTGTTTATTTTATACTTGAGGTCGATCCAATGTATATGAAAGTCTAACACAAAAGTTAAGATGAGTTTTTTTTAAATGTTACTAATAACATTTTAGTAAAATTACTAAATTTTAGTTCAAATTTTTTTTCCAGACATTTTAGGATAAAAAAATTATTTAATAATTTAATGTGATTAATTTCAGTTACTATCTATTTTAGATAATTGGATTAATAGTGCTTTTACATCCCTTATAATATAGGTTATCTTCGGTTTACCCATTGAGAAATTTTTGGTTTAGATTCCGTCCTCGTACTTTTTTTTTCTTTCCAAAATAACTCCCTGACCCATCTGACTGTGCATACCTGATGACGTTGCTCACTGAGTCACCTTTTAATGATTATGTGACGTGCTGATTGTATAATAAATTTTGTTTTTCATTTTTTTATAATGTCATTTGTGCATACTTTTTTTAAAATTTAAAAAATAATATAAGTTCATTTATATTAACTTAGAAATAAATTCTTTTTATAAATCTGAAAAAAAATCGAAAATAAAAAAATCTTAAAAATTAGAAAAAATATTCTCAATTTTTTATTTTAAAAAAAATTCAGGAAAAATATTTTAAATTTTTATGAATTTTCAATTCAGAAAAAATATGATATAAATTCTTATTTTTTTTATTTTCAAAGAATATTATCTAATTTTTTTTTTTTAAATTATGAAAAATATCTTCCAAAATTTTATATTTTGTATAAAAAATAAAAAACGAACTTTTTAATTTCGAATGAGTATTTTTAAAAAAATTAATAAATGTATATTTCAATTAAAAAATGTGTTTATATATATACAGATAAATTATAATTAGTGAGAGAGGGAGTTGTGAAAATATTTAATCTAAAAGTAAATAATGGGGTAATAGTCACTTTAATCCCTGAATATGTAATGATTAGTCATTTTAGTCCTTCATTGAATCAAAATTTCAAAATAGTTCTTGATTGTGCATTCTGTTAGTCAAAATAGTCTTTGACACTAAAATAATCTCTCAATGTTCACAATAAGTAAGTATATTAGAGGACTAATTTGACAATATTAATGAAATATTTTAACATTAAGAACTATTTTGACTAACAAAACGCACAATCATGGACTACTTTAAAGTTTTGATACATTGAAGGACTATTTTGACTACTCAATACAATTTCAGGGACCAAAGTGATTATTATCCCACAAATAATTGTAACATAAACTCCAGATGATGTGGATAGTAGGCCCAAAGAAAATGATGTGGAATCTCTTATATTGTAAGAGGCAAAAGCACACGTTTTAGGGACATGAATAAAGAATGGGAACATGAATTAAGAAGAGTGAGATAAAAAAACGTGCGAAAAAATATTTTTTCCTACAAGTAATCATTTTCTTATGGATTTTCAATGGACAAACGATTTTACACCCAACAATACCAATAAATCGTCCATGGTCATAATTCTAACACTTAGCAAATCTATGGGAGCTCAATTTGTTATTACATTAGGTCATGTTGACTTGTGTCTTAATTAAAAATAAAAGGCTTAATAGGAGTTTTCGTCCCCTAACTTTCACGAAGTTGCAATGTTGGCTCCAAAAGAAAAAAAACTATAAAACCGCCCCCTAAGTTTTGCAACTGTAGCAGTTTTAGCCCCCAAGACCAGTTTTTGTTAAAAATAAATAAATAAAATAACACGTGGCACCTCACTTAGGGTGCCACGTCAGCGTAGACCGAGTCAAAATTGACGTTGGGGTCAAAACTGTCACAGATGCAAAACTTAGGGGGCGGTTTTGTAGTTTTTTTTATTATGGGTCAAAATCGCAACTTTGAAAAAGTTAGGGAGCTAAAGTTACTATTAAGCCAAAATAAAAAATAAATGAAGCTAACTCGTGTCTTAGTTAAGGAACTAAAAAAAGAAATTAAGAAATAAATATCACTAATTTTTATTTGATGAGGTTCCATTATAACCTTAACCTTAGAGCTACACCATAAATCCTCTTCTATTAATCACTACTACTACATCCAACTCTACTTAACATTAAACCATCCACAATTGTGAGTGCTTAACCTATTTAACACCATATTAAAAGTAAAATATATAGGTGCTTATGAAGAAGTATGGCTATGGAAGCACCCTCTTTCTCTTCATTTTTTGTTGATCCTATTTAATAAATCTTAATAAATTAAATAAACTTTGTTGAAATGTAATGATATACAATTTTTTGTGGGACCTATTTAATAATTTCTTTTGGGGTGTTGGATTGGAGAAAATTGGTGCTTATTAAGTATTACCGTAAAATTAATGGTGTAGACACAAGAGACCCATTTAAGTACCCAATTTAAAATGCTCTGTTGTGGATGGTCTAAGTCACTCTAGCTCTCATTATCCTCTAACAGTATATAATTAATAATTTGCTATAAAGTTTAATGATTAAAAGTCTAATATAATTAGATGCTCTATTAAAAGCATCGAAAATTTAGTTGTGTAATATGTAAATTGAATCATAAGATAATTTTGTTTTAAAAGTTCAAAATTCAAAAGTAATATGATAAAAAATTTGTGACACTAAAAGTGGAAGAAAATTTTTATAGGGACTAAAACAAAGAGTTTGAATGTATATTGAGAGCAAAAACTTATTTAACCATATATTTAATGGTTTGAAAATGTATCTCTAAAATTGTAATGTGTTGGACAAAACTATTATTATAGTTTATAATGTGACAGATTAAAGTAACATACATGTGTTTTCACATAGATATCACATTACCATCATATAATTATAGACTAAATCGCAAATGAAAATGTAGTAAAAAATGTTTAACATGTTTACATCTCGAGATGATAACTTTTGAGTTCACATGAAATTCATGAATTTAAGGTGTCGTTAAGTTTTTGATAATGTGACATTGATATAAGATTTAAATTAAGACCACATTTTATTTAACGAATTATGCAATAGTCTTTAATGTAAGATGATTCTTTTTGATCAATGAGTAATAATTTCAAGGACATATTTGTCAATTTGTAAAATTTAAAATTATTTTGATCGACATTTACACTTTTAAAGGTCAAATTGCATCTTTATTCTAGACAAAAAGAATAAATTTTTAGGATAAATCAATTTTTGATTCATATTAATATAACATTTTTTATTTGTAGTAAATCTAAAAATTTTCTTCAAGCAATAACCCCTTAGTTTTCCATGTTAACCCATTTAAAGATGAGTAATAATAAAAGCAACTTATTAAAAGCAATGTAACAATTTCTAGAAAAATTAAAATTTTATTTTGATAATAGTTTCAGTGACATAAAGTAATAATCAACTTTATTTATCGAAATTAGTGATTAATCTTTGTCGAGAGGAGTCTTTCCTTTCGACGGTAAAACTCGAATCCAAGTAAATAAAATGTAATAAAAAATAAAAACTAAAAGAATTTGATTTGATTGATAGGGTTGTTGGGGTTGAGTGGTGAAATATGAATCTATGTTCCATAAGATTCCTTCCTCCAAGTCAAAGTCAGACACATACACACTCCATCCATGTCATGTGTTTTTTAGTAAATTCTTCTTCTCATGATTGGCACGCACATATAACACACCCCTCTAATTTGGGCTTTGCGGCTTAAACCCACACGCCCCCACACGTGTCTTTGACCATAAATACTTGTACTTACAAGTTTATTTGAAACTATCTTCGTAGATTAATTAATTAAATAAATAAAATTAATTTTCAATCTTCCAAAGCCCTAAATCCTAATCCTTATTCGAATCAACCCTAACATTTCTTCACTCTGGACTCTTCGATTCATCCTTCAAGGTTTCGCATTCTCTTCTTTTACTTCAATTCTCTGTTTTTTTCTCGCTTCATTGATTTTTTTTAGTTTTTGTTTCTTCGATCAATAATTTTGTGAATCGAGTTTCTTTAAATCACTGTTTTGATGCATTGATTGGTGAATTGTTGTTAAAGTTTATTGCTTTCGTTAATTTAGTTGAATATTATTTGAAACTGTGCATTTGATTTAATTGTACTAGTTTACAGTGATGAGTGTGATCGATAGTTGAAACTTTGAAAGTGCTAATTCTGGTTTTAATTGTGTTTTTATTGATCAATGTTAGTGATTGATTAGTTATCAGGTTAGTGTTTTCGTCCTTCATCAAGGTTTGAATCCGGGTCCTCCAATTCCTTTAATCCTTAGCTCAAATTTGTTGAACTACCAATCCCCAATTGTGTTTTTGATTAGTGGTGAATGGAAGTTAAGTTGTATGGATTTCTTTTTTAGCTTTTAAAAATTTAATTTTTAGGTTTAGGTTTGTATGATCTTTTGGGAGTAAGTAGTGTTTCAACTTGTTTCAGCTGTCAATTTGTAGTTTTTATTGATGAATTTAATAAATTTGAAATTTGGTTTCTGTTTGAAATCAAATTATAAATTTTTCGCTATATTAGGGTTTTGTCGTGTATCTCTTTAATAAGATGAGGTTTTGATTCTGATAATAGTGATAACTTGTGGAAACATGATGTGGGTGGGGTGGTATTTTTAGCTAATTATAGCATTGAGTTTCATCTCCAATTATTGATTTTAAGTAATAAAACTACTGTTTTGATGCATTAATTGATGAATAGTTGTTTACTTTATCGTTTCCGGTAGATTAGTTGAACACTGATACTATGCCTTTGATCTGATTGTAGTTCACTCTGTGATCGGCAGTTGAAAGTACCAATTGTGGTTTTTGTTGGTGGTTAATAGAAATGAAGTTGTATGATTTTCTTTTTCTATCTTTATTTTTTTATTTTTTAGGTTTAGGTTAGTTTGATTTTTTAGAAGTAGTGTTTCGACTGTCAATGTTTTTATCACTTAATTCAACAAATTTCACCATATTAGGGTTTTGTCATGTATCTCTTTAATGAGATGAGGTTTTGATTCTGGTTATAGTG
>Ga0315915_1009373_pt1 | contig 11142 bp, 14 predicted proteins | sample MpolbnodulesMG_FD_207738 | JGI IMG/M metagenome (GOLD analysis project Ga0315915, IMG submission 207738) | Medicago polymorpha root nodule microbial communities from Los Angeles, California, United States - branched nodules | ecosystem: Host-associated > Plants > Roots > Nodule | place: USA... | reverse complement strand
CCTCGCCAAAACACAATGAAGAAAAATATGAGCGGTAGACTCGGGACTCGATGCACACCAAACACAATAATTACCTATGTTGGGTGGCAAGCAATTCCTAATCACCAAATTCAAACGAGTTGGAATCCTATCGAGAAGGGCCTTCCAAACAAAAGCTATCACCTTAGAAGGTGCTCCGGACTTCCAAATTTGGCGAAACACCCTCCTTTTCTCCTCCGGATGACCAACCTCCCCCACCTCCTTCCCTTCCAACTTCACATACAAGGATTTAACCGTGAAAATATCATCATCCTCCAACTTCCATCTCCACCTATCATCTTCGACACCCACCACAAAACCCTCCAAATCCTCCATCAAATCTCGTAATAAATTATTTTCCCACACAAACAATTCACGCCTCCAATTAAAATTCCACCGTCCTCCACCAAGGTTAGGAGACCACATGTCTTGCACCGTTGCCTCTTGATCAGTTGAAATAGTGAAAAGTCTATGAAATTTAACCATAAAAGACACCTCCCCTCTCCATGCCACCTTCCAAAAGCTCGTTGAAGCCCCATTACCAATCCTTCTCACCACCTCTTCACCTTTATGTAACGACAGCAAGTCCTTCCACCACCTTGAAGCATTATTCGGCCACCCCCGAACACCACCCACCAACTTCTCTCCCACCTTACAACCATACCTCTCCTCTAGAACCTCTCTCCAAAGGGCGTTATCACCTTGCAATAATCTCCATCTCCACTTTGCAAGAAGACTCAAGTTAGACAAACTAACATCTCTAACACAGAGGCCACCATGATCCTTGGGACGACACACCACCTTCCAACTAACCCAATTGATTTTCCTCCCTCCATCCGTACCACCCCAAAGAAATTCTCTTTGGATTCTAACAATCTTCTTCGCAACACTTACCGGCATTTTGTAAAAAGATAGGTAAAAAATCGGAAGAGCATTCAAAAGGGAATTGAGGAGCACAATTATTCCTCCAAGACTTAGGTATTTGTTCCCCCAAGAACACAATCTCTTAGAGAATTGTTCCACCAAAGAATCCCATAACTAAATTCTACCCGGATTTCCTCCCACCGGTAATCCCAAATACTTGAAAGGAAAAACACCTTGACCTCAATTCAAAAAATTACAAGCCATGTCCATAAAAGCCGGTGCAAAATTAATTCCCATCAAACAACTCTTATAAAAATTCACTTTCAACCCAGAAGCCATTTCAAAACCTCTAAGCAAAGCTTTAAGAGTTCATAAATTCTCCACGGTAGCTTTCCCCACACAAATAGTATCATCGGCATATTGAAGATGAGAATAAACCTTCCCATCCTCCTTAACCTTAAAGCCTTCGAAGTAGTTTAACCTCACCGCATTACACATCAACCCACTAAATCCCTCCGCCACCAAAAGGAAAAGAAAAGGTGTTAGTGGGTCACCTTGTTTTAATCCTCGTTGAATATTAATCTCTTCTGTAGGACTTCCATTCACGAGCACCGACATACTTCCCCCACAAACACACGCTTTCATCCAAGAAATCCACTTAGAGCACATCCCCACACGCTCCATCATATACACCAAAAAACCCCAATCCACCGAATCATAAGCCTTCTCGAAATCTACGTTGAGAATCAAACATTCCAAATTAGACTTCTTCGCAAAATCCATAATCTCATTAATCACCACCACTCCATCCCCCAAATTTCTACCATTTAAAAAAGCCGATTGATTTTGCGAAATTATAGAATTCATAACCTTTGCCAACCGCCTAGCAAGCACCTCCGCCAAAAGTTTATAAAGGCATCCCAATAAGGAAATGGGGCGATAATCTTTCAACTCCAAAGGCGACGAAACTTTCGGAATCAAAGCAACAAAGTTAGCCAACAAAGCTTTCGGAAGGGACTCATTGCCATGGAATTGGTCAAACATAATCCTCATCTCATCCTTTAACAAAAACCAAAAGTTCTTCACAAAAGCGAAATTAAAACCATCCGGACCCGGGCTCTTATCCCCATCACAATCCTCCAACACCCCTTCAATCTCCTCAAGGGAAAAAGGAGCCACCAAACTAGCATTTTCATCCACTCCAATGGTCGCAAAAGGCACCCCATCAAGCTTTGAGCGCACCCACTCCGATGCCGCAACGTGATTTCTAAAGTACTCCACCACCACCCTCCTAACCTCCATTGGAGATTGCACCCACTCCTCTCCCACCCTTAAAGCCTTGATAGCATTATGACTATGTCTCAACTTCACGCACTTATGAAAATACTTTGAATTAGCATCTCCATTCTTAAGCCATCTCGATCTAGCCCTTTGCACCATATTTGCATCTTTTGCCTTTAAAATACGCCATAAATCCCCAAACAAGGACTTACGACGTTGAACCTCTTCCCCATTTAATTCAACCACCTCCCCTCTAACATCCAACTCCCAAATGTCTTCCACCATCTTCTCAATATTAGCTTCCATATCGCCGTATTCACCTTTATGCCACTCCTTAATAACCAATTTCAACCTTTTAAGCTTTTCTTTTAACACAAAGCCCATCCACCCATTGATTGGCATAGTCCTCCACGCCTCCTCTACAACCCCTTTAAAGTTCCGATTATCCAACCAAAAATTATTAAACTGGAACGGTCCAACCATCATGTTTCAAAATAAGTGGGCAATGATCCGAAACGTCGCTAGGAAGCACCCAAAGCAAAGAATCCCCTAAAAATTCCCCCATTATTCGGAAACAAGTACCCTATCAATCCGGCTCATAGATCTTTCGTTAGGATGATACCACGAATACCTTCTCCCCAACACCTTCAAATCTTCCACCTCCATATCCCTCACAAAGTTATTAAAGACGACAATTTCTTCCCATTGACTAGTAGAAACAACCTCATTAACCCCCCCTTTTTTCATCACTCCCGCCAACCGCATTAAAGTCACCCAACACACACCACACACCCTCCCCCAAACTTCTTCTCAATTCAACAAGCCTCTCCCAAAGTCTTTTCTTTGCCAGAAGACCGCATTTCGAATACACATTGATCACAAAACATCTATCCTTCGAAACACCCCAATCCAAGCACACTCCCACATAACCATCTCCAACAAAAGAAAAATTAAAAGAACAATTGCATTTACTCAAAAGAGAGATAATACCTCCACTATTACCAACAGAAGGAAGAAAAGCCCAGTCGCAATCCTGCCCTCCCCAAAGACCATTACAAAAGCTTTGAGTAATAACCTCCATTTTAGTTTCTTGAATAGCCATAAAATCCGTTTTTATGTTGTCACACGAGCTCTTTAATCTTGTTTCTCTTAATCACCCCCAAGACCTCTAACATTAAAGGTTGTAACTATCATTGATCACCTACATTCCTCTCCCTAATCACCTTATTCTTCACATCTACAACCTCCATAACTTCCAATCTCTCTGTATTCTCAACCGTCGGTGTAGTAAAGGAGAGACGGATCCCACTTTGAATTCCAAACAAGGAATTTGCCTCCAACTTCTTCAAGAGATCCACATTATGATTCAACGAAGGTGTTTCCGGAACTTGTGTACCTTCATCATCAAGAATTAGATGCAAACCTGAAGGTGGTGATGACATAACATTAACGCGAGCCTCGCCCTCCGACCTATTCCCAGCAGCCGACATAGACTCCACCTTATCGCCTCCCACCATCTCCATTCCACCTGAAACCTCTGAAGACTGAGACTTAGTCATCTTCTTCCCTCTCCCTTTCCCTCCATGCAGCACCTCCGCCATATACACAAAATTGGGCACACCTAAAGGATGAGCTTCCCCCGCACCCAACTTTTTCTTATGCCTACGCTTCACTTTCTGCAAGGCCTTCTCTTGATCTTCCCCTAAAACCTCTAGTGAATCACTAAAGTCAGATAAGTCAAACTCCTTTGAAATAAACCAAACATGCCTATTTACTTTCCCCACCTCCCTGCCCATTGGAACAAAAGTAGCAGGTATAAAAGAATTAACCTCCAAAAAATCATCTCCCAAAGGCCCAAAAGTAACCTGGTTCAGGATAGGCCCATCACCCTTCACCTGACCCGACCCCACCAAAGAGCCCTTAGCCGCGCAAGCCTTAACTTCACGTGCCTTCAAATTTGCCACACGCTCCACACGCCTTTCGTCCACCTGCACTGCACGCACCTCACTCACATCCAGCTTCACGCGCCCATCACAGCCATACGGCTCCCTACCCTCCTCTGCCACGTGTTCCAAAACCTGAGCTGGGGGTTGACTATCTCCACACAAGTCTCCCTCAACCAACTGCTGCTGATGCTGTTTTCTAGGAAGCACCTTTCCACCACCCACGTGTCTCAAGATCATATGAAATGTTATGTTCCAAAAGAGAAGCATGTTCCTGACATTCCAAAAAGTCACCCTCTGATCTCCCCTGTTGTTCCCTCACCAATAAATGTTGACAAGCCAAATCTTTTCCTCCAAAGAGCCCTAGCCGTACGGAATTTTAGTCCCTGGACTAGCTTCACTTCCCACCTCGAACAACTCAAGCTGCTCTCCACCACCGTGAGAGGAGGCGGAGGAGGCTGCCTCCCACTCCTGACAACCTTGTTTCTACTTCAATAATTCTTCCACCACCCAAACATCAAACCCTGCACCCATAACTTCCAACCTCAGTTGTTCTGAAATAAAACCCATCCTAGAGGTGCTCACTTGGATTCTAGTAAAGTCCAGTCGTCTGAAACTTATGGTTTCTTCATCAAAATCCAAAAACACACCAAACATTGCTCCCAGCTGCTGGAAGTTCTCCTCCTCCCAAACATGAAGTGGTAAACTAGTGACTCTCAATCACACCTTCCTATTTTTCACCACCACATTTGGAGACCAACATTTCACCTCTTTAAACAAACCCCTCCACCACTCCTCCTGCTTTGATTCCGCTTCAACAATCGCCGAAGAATTTTGACTTTTCAGAATCACCTGATTATCCCCCATAGAAATCACATTGATCTGCTTAAAGCCTCCCATAGCAAGACTGTTGGACACCTCTTTAGCCTCCCTCTTAAAAGCCAACACAGCCACGAAGCACTTCTCCAGTCTCTTCAAACACTCTTCCGACAGAACAAGCTTCAACATTCTGCTAGGCACCACCGGTTGCTGAACTCGAACATTCATTATCTCATCTTTGTAAGTCAACACCCTAGGACCACCATCTGCCTTCACTTTGACCACCTCCTTACGATTTCTTACCGGCAAAGTAACATTGTATTCTCTTCCAAAACGTGCCTTATTGATCTTCAACCTGCAGTCTCCAATCCACACCTCCTCTAGCCTAAAACCTAGTGCCACTTCATCAGCCACCTCCAGAAATTTTATAAAACCAAACCTATTCCCCCACCGGTCCAGCTTCTGAGGGATAAAGACCTCTCTAACTTTGCTAAACCTCAAGAACACTTTCCACAGATCAGTACCCAAACAATCATCAGGAAAGTTAGTGAAGAAGATGGAGGTAGTGTTGTTGTCAAGATCTTTGTACTGCACCTTCCTTTGTTGCCATGGCCACCCTCCTCTCGATTTGTCCCTAGTTGGCCCATTCCCCCCTTGAGTTTCTCTCTCTAAGTCTCTCTCACTCTCTCTCATCCTTTTTTTCTTAAATTATTTTACACTAAACTCAAATCATTTTTTTTTAATTGAAAGTCAACAAAAACATTCATTAATAGCTAGACAAAAAATAGAATTAAATATATTTTTCATTAGGAACTTTTGTAGTTGGCATACAAAGAAACCTATCATAGTTGGCACAAATCAGTGCAGTTTTCACTGATCGTCAGTACACATCAAAAAAATATTAATTTTGTGTTGTCTGAAAGCCCCTTTCGGACAATTTATATTGCCCGAAAGTGTACTTCTGAACTCATGGTTTCTTTTAGTAGCGAGTGTGAGGAAAAAAGTGTCTACTCAAAATTGTCAATACTCCCATTTCTTTCAGGCATAAAGGAATTAAGCTTATTTGTCACTAGGAGAGGAAAATGAGAAATACTCAGTCTAACTGCTTAAAACATTTTTGGAATATAAAGTTGGTTCGGTGGTTGAAATTGAAGATTTAAAGAGTTGAGCGAGGTTTGATTCTCACTCTCAACACAATACTAACAATGATAACATTTGTCATTAAAAACAACTGCTTACCACATCGCGGAGAGAAATTTGCCAAGAACTTGTCGCACAAAGTTGGTTAAAAATAAATGTTGTTGCAGGATGTTTAAGCAAATGAAATGAGCTTTGAGAAAGATAATCATTGAGTCTGAGAATGAGGTTGTGGTAAAACTCACAAATTAGAGTTTCTTCTTGGCAGCCATATATCTTATCATTCATGAGCACAAAATCTTTCTTAACATTTCAATGCTGTAACTATAAAGCCCATTTTGTTAAAAGACTTTTAAATGGTACATGACATGAAAGAATTGTAACAGAAACTATTAGAATCTTTCACCACTCTTTGTGAATAAAAAATTCAACATGGATAAAATCTAGAAACTACAGCCAAAAATAGAAAATAATTGTTAGCAGTCACCATAAAATTGATTTTTGCTCCGCCATTGCTTTACTATCTTTCATTCCACTCAGTTTTTCTTCTTTCTGTTCTGATTGAGGTCATCAGTGGTCTCCGTAGAGAATCTCTAGACAGATGGTTCATCATATACGAGATAAACTACTGTCTTTTTCACAATGAAATCATTCTCGAAAACAAAAACAACCTCAACTTTGATACCAGGTTCTATACTTGATACTACTCTTTCCCCCTCCTCATCTTCAAATGAGACTAATGCCTCACTCTTATAGAGCTGAATGATGGCCTTTGTGTAATTTTTTAATAACATGATTTTAAGGCCACTTGATGTCACGTTACCAGGGGTTGAAGTATAGACTATGTACATCATTGTCTTCAAGTTACGCCCTTCCTCTTGAGGAACTTCAAATTTCACAGAAGAACCTTCTGAAATAAAGGTTAACCAATTTGGATAACTGTCACCAGGGAGCAAACAACCACCACTCCTATTGAGATCCATATTCTGAAAAATTTAATCGAAAGTGTATTTATTTCACTGTTGAGGTTTAATAAAAAAATTGCTTATAAAGAAACACGCATTTCAATTAAAGATTAGTGATTTAGGATCTTTATTATGTAAAAGCAAGCAAAATAAGAGAATATATCTTGAAAAAAATTGTAAAGACTATAATTCTTCCACATGTGTCAAGTAAGCTGTCAATGACTGATAGCAATCTTTGTGAAAATTTGGAAGACAATTTTCATTATTTTGATTTTTAAGTATTTTATACCTATATCAAATAATTGTATACACTTACATGTGCTGTTATAGACTTATAAACTAAAAAATTCAAATGTTTGAGTGGATACACACACAGACATATAAACTGGGGCAGAGAGAGATAGAATGTCAAACCTGTAAAATTATCTCTTTCAGAATATTAGTGACTTGGCAATTCATTCCTATTTGAATCAAAAGAGACTTCAAGGAATGTTCTGATACTTGGAATGTAGAAGTAGTCATGTTTGATACTTGTGATGTAGCAGTAGTTGGTTCCAACTCCTTATAACTTGTGGCATACAAGGCATCTAAAATTATTGCTGCATCATGAGAAAGTTGAAGCTCTGAGCTGCACTCCACCCAAAGACTTTGAAGACTTGGAAGGTATTGGGAAATCGATGTTAGTTCGTGGGAAGTACTATGTGGTACATCTAAAGGAACAAAAGATGACATGATATTAGATGTTTGAAATAGGGGTGGGAGATTATTTGTTGGTGACATCCAAGACTTAATGATAGAAGGAAACACATCACGTGAAAATCCTTCATAGCCGCACAAAGAGATGTATCCAATGCTTTTTGATCTTACAACTGAAAATGGCACTCTTGTTATTGCAGTGTTATTTGCAATTAGAGTGGTTAAAGATTCCATCTGTTCCAAGTCCTCTTCCAACTTGTCAATCATTGAACACCCAGAAATATTGAGAGTTTGTAAAGATTTCAACTTATAGATGCTTCTTGGAAGGCTGCGAAGGCTAATACAATCTTCCAAATCTATTAGAAGAATTCTACTGAGATTTCCAATGCTAGGAGAAACCTCAGACACCATTGGACAATCCTTGAGTACTAGCTTTTCAAGATTAGGCAAATATGAAAAGTCCGGGGTCTGTGTTAGATAATGAGAATGACTAAGATTGAGAATTTCCAGATTCTCCAGTCTCTGCAGAAACAGAAATGTTATTGAGAAAATACGGAAAAGAAAAAAATGGAAGCAATTACAATGCGTCACAAACATTGAGAGTGAAAAGTAAAATATTCAAATTAGTGCAGTCATGTAATGTCAATTATTTGAAGACTAACATATATTACCTTGCTTGTTTCGGTATAATACCATTTGCATTGAATTCTATCCTAGATTAATTAAAAAAAGAAGACTAACAGACACAAAGATGAAACTATGTCAAAGTTACAATAATACAGTATAAAGTAGTATTTAAAACTGAGAATCTTAATTTTAATTTCATGCATAAATATGAAAAGTGAAAACAACGAAAAACTAAAATCAAAATGTATACCTGGGCCTCTGTCCACACAAGGTTGAGATTACTATTTTCTAACTCAATAGAAACTAAATTTCCTTGATAGAAGTTTGTAGGTATGCAGCTTAAAGGAAATCCATCCCAACTCAGCCATGTCAGTTTACGTGAAAGACATTCAAAATCTCCACGAAGTTGTACACCAGCAAGTTGAAGCAATCTGAGTTTTTTCTTCTTCTCAAAGGCTTTAGTACTAAAACATTTTGTCTCAGCACTTGGCAATTTCAATGCCAGTCCCTCAACAGCTTTTGTTCCCTGTAAAGCATAATACACCAAAAAATTAAACATGCATAACTCAAAGATACAAGAATAAGAAAACTAGTGATTAAACCAATTATTTGTTTCTAGAAACCGAGAAGCAGAAGATGATTTAGAACAACACTATTCTTCAATAAAATAAAATAAATGAATGTTTTACTTCCTCAAGCTTTATATATTTCAAATCCAGACTTAAAAAAGGGATATGTAGTTCTTACAGTTTGCTCTGATAATACGTCAAGCACATCCTTATAGCCACAACCTACTACGCTGCTCTGGCTCCTTTGGTGATTTTTCACGAATGATTTCTCTTCCCATATCTCTCAGCAAATCATGCATTCCAAGCTTGTTCTTATTGTCAACAATTACAAGGCTTCGATCAACAAGGAAACTTATTCCGACTTCTGCATAAAGTCCACAGCCATTTAATATTTGTATGACATCATTTCGGTCCATCCCAATAAAGAAACAAGCTAAGTGAAGGAATATTTCTTTCACGATGTCATCATTTAAAGCATCATAGGTTATTTTTAACTTATTTTGCACTTTATTATTGGGAATACTTTTGAGTTTCTCGAGTACACACTTCCATTCTGTTATTTGCCTACCAAACAGACAACGTCCAATCACCTCTAAAGCAAGTGGCAGTCTCCCACAATACTCAACCACCTTACCTGAAATTTCAGCAAAATCTTTTGTGGGACTCTCTTGCTTGAATGCATGCCAACTAAAAAGCTCAGTTGATTCTGTTTCATCCATTTCTTTCATTGTGTATTCTTCATTAACTCCACTCTCTCTAAGTATAAGCTTATCTCTAGTTGTGATGATAATTCTACTACCCCGACCAAACCATTTATAACTACCACACAAAGCATCCAATTGCTCCGATTGATTCACATCATCAAGAACAAGAAGTACTTTTTTTATGGCGGAGTCTATCCCTTAAAATAACTTTTCCAAAATCAATGCTTTGTATCTTAGTTGTCATTCCTTTGAAGATATCAAACAAAATTTGTTCTTGTAAATGCACTTGTCCCATAGTTTGCTTCCAAACTTCCCTAACATTGGCAAGGAAGCTCCTCCCGTCAAAATTGCAGCCAATTTCATTATAAATGGCTTTTGCAATGGTTGTTTTACCAATGCCTCCCATACCCCACATCCCTAGTATTAAAACATTATCATTTGATGTTTGAATGTCTAGACGTTGAACCACATCCCTCACTCGAGAATTTACTCCCACGGGATTATCAGCAACAAACAAGTTTGTCTTGTCAAGTAAATGCGTAACTTTTTCAACAATTTTTTTGACATCCTCATTTTCATTCCTAAAAAAAAAAAACAAATAAAAATGTGTATACACAGGTATAAATATAAAGAGTTAAAGGTCATGCATTGTTTGATCCATGTAGCCGACCCCACTTAGTGGGATAAGGCTTGGTTGTTGTTGTTGTAAAGGTCATGCATCGTGGGTGTAAATTTCAATATATACTTTTTTTTTGTTGAAGGAATTTCAATATATACTTAAAACAGTGGATTATGTGGGCAGAATTGTGGACTCTCATTTAACGCTACATAATCTATACAAATTTACACTGACGTTGTATATCCTTTAAACTATGATAAATATAACACAGTGAAGAAGGAAGAATATCTAAGCATTTATTGAGAACAAAAAATACCTGGAATTTAGAACTACAAACCCTGCAAGGTTAGCCGCTGCCCAAAGCACTCCTTTCCAACACAATTCATAACCACGATTAAGAATATCGTTTGATTTCTTATTCAAAAGACTTTGAAACACTTCTCCAAACTTGCCTTTTTGGTGACGGACTTCGGAGGGATCTACATCGTAGAACACCGGAAAAACCACCTGCCGAATGGTTTTGCGACACTCCATTATCTTCACCAACTCGTCAAGACACCATCGTGATTCTGCATAATTTCTTGAGAAAACAATAATAGCAATTTGAGAATTTTCAATTGCTTCCAGTAGTGATATAGAAATTTGATCTCCTCTTTGAAGCGAATCGTCGTCCCTGAAAACGTTGATTCCATCATTTTGAAGAGCAGCATAGAGATGTGAAGTGAAGGAAGCCCGAGTATCTTCCCCTCTAAAACTTATGAACACGTCATACTTGTTCACATTCCAATAATATTTATATTCATCACCTTCCAAAAAAAATATTTCTATTCATCAGACTTATTTAAATAGGAAGATTAAATTTCTAACTTTCAAAATCCAAACTCCTTGGTATCCAAAAAT
>Ga0315915_1009372_pt1 | contig 11142 bp, 6 predicted proteins | sample MpolbnodulesMG_FD_207738 | JGI IMG/M metagenome (GOLD analysis project Ga0315915, IMG submission 207738) | Medicago polymorpha root nodule microbial communities from Los Angeles, California, United States - branched nodules | ecosystem: Host-associated > Plants > Roots > Nodule | place: USA... | reverse complement strand
TGAAATTCAAACAATAAATAACAAGGAATTGAAGCTCTTTTGCAAAAATTCCAAAAATAAAATATATGAAATTCGTCAACAATTTCATCATGTAATAATCCAAATGGGTAATAATATTTATTGTGGGCTAGTTAATTTTAGTTCATACACTAGCCGTACAAACAGAAAAATCTATTTTTTTTCCCCACTACTTCATCTTCTTCCTTGAGCTTGATGTGTTGGTGAGAGATGAGATCAGAGAATGATTAGGGAAGATAGTATAAAAAAATTCAGTGTAAAGAGTGCATGATAAGAGCATGTTCTTCTTTTAATCTAGTGGTAAAAATTCAACTTCCCCATGATGGGAAAAAACTTTGCTTACCCAGGCTAAATGCCACCGAAGTTTATATATTTTATGAATCATGATTTTAGAGCTAAGTAGTTTGAGAGATTTAATATGTACTCAATTTTAAAGGTTTTATTCCGATTTTAACGTCTTTACGACATTGGATTTTTGAAATATACAATTGAGGAGAGTTTTCTAAAATTTGATACTGTCGCATGCTTCAGCTTGCTGCAGTATGGAAAGATTTCAAGAGAACCAAGAGAGTGTATTTGCATGGAGCGATTGAACAACCATTTCTGGTGCTAGACACCTAATATCTCCAAGCTCTTATCTACAATTTGTTCATTTGAACCAAGAGAGTAGTGTTTGTTTTACATGTTGAACACAATTTGTGCCCATACTGGCACTGCACGAAAGCTATTTATTTGTTAGTTTTCGTTTCTTCCTTTTTGGAAAATGCAGAGTTTTTTCCAGCATGCGTAAGTTCCAACTAATCTGTTTTAATCATGAATGTCATATAAGGAAATATATAAAGAAATGCATAATCAAATATGTACATTCGGTAATAAAAAAAAATTGAACTATAGAACCACATAGTCCAACTACTTAAGGAATGTAAGAGAATATATTTTTCAATGTGGAACTTCAATAGTAAAATTAAGGAGAATTTCTTAAGTGTGATATTTCTAAGTGTTAAACATAACTAAGTAGTTAGGGTTGGTTCATACAATTTGAAGATCCCGTTCAAATATTATAGTAAAATTAAGGAGAGTTTCTTAAGTGTGATATTTCTAAATGTTAAACGTAATTAAGTAGTTAAGGCTAGTCCATACAATTTAAAGACTCCGTTCAGATATTAAAAATAGATCACTATACAGAATACTATATCAAACTCTTTTGAATACACAAGTCTCATGTACGTCTCTCCATATAACTCTAGTAATCAATTAATCCTTCACACATGTTTGACTCCTACATTCCTTAACTTATATTATTTATATTAGCGCTTTGAAAAAATTATCAAGTAAAAACTAGAATTTGAACTCAAGACCACTAGCTTTCAAATTGGTTGACCCTATGCTATACCATTTCAACTAAAATGCAAAATACTTAACTTTAAAATATATAATCAATACTTAGTTAATTTGTTTCTTATTTAAAAGGACATTTGTAACTCAAAATATGATCTCTGGTTTGTGAGCTGTGAACAATATCATTAAATTTTGTCACATCATTTCCATCATAGCAAAAGCTATACACGAGCAACTTTGAATCAAGTTCGAAATCCAATCCATCTAAGTTAAGCTCGTGAACCCATTTTAATATCAATAAGAAACTAAGAACATTGCTGATAGAAGCTCACACTTAAGAGCAAAACAATTTGTTTTAGCTAAAATAAAAAGTTTCATTCTCATATGTGGTGTTAATGTCAATTTCTACTTCGTCGTTAACAAACGGAAAGGTAAATTTAATATTACATTTTACTCTACACAACTGATTTTTTTCCGACAAGAGACAACACCACTCTCATCATTGTTGTACAAGCCTTCGCTCTTTCTTAATAGAACAACATATGATTTTTTTAAATTCATGATTTTTTAACAAAATTTGTTATAACCACAAAAACTATATGGTATAAAATTCTTGTATTTTTTTGTTAAGAAAATATAGTATTAAATTAACAACCTTTCAAAAAAAAATTATAACTGTTTTTTTTTTCTCTAAAAATTATTGGTGGAAATAATATGATGTTTTATTTTATTTTATTTTATTTATTTCAATTGCAGGTGATTAATGCAACACGTGGATGAATCGAGATAAAGATGATATATAAAGAAGAAATAAAAATTGAGAGTTATCAAAACTATCTTTGTCATTGGAAGAAAAACAAAGTCAAATGGAATAAGATTACAACGCAACGAATTCCATTTCCTACCTTGTCCGCAGCCATACCTTACAACGTTTGGTGAAATCAACCAACCAAGTCCAACATTACACAACACGCATTTCAATGTTATCAATTCCTTTTGGATTAAACTTGCTTAATCACACATGATTAGGTTATTGATTCATCTTCTTCGAATTTAAAGATGATTAGCGTGTACCCTTTTGAGCCAAGTTTGTGAATTTGTTAAAAAGAAAAGATTTTGCGGCGAATTTAAGGATGAGTGGAGAGGATGAAGACCCAGAAGAAAAAGCTTTGAATTTGAAGCGAAAATCTTTTTCTTCTTCACGTTTCAACAATTTTCAACGCGATCTTATGGCTGGTGCGGTGATGGGTGGTGCGGTTCATACAATTGTGGCACCTATTGAGAGGGCTAAGTTATTGTTGCAGACACAAGAAAGTAATTTGGCTATTGTTGCTAGTGGTAGAAGAAAATTCAAAGGGATGTTTGATTGTATTATTCGTACTGTTAGGGAAGAAGGTGTTATCTCTTTGTGGCGTGGTAATGGGAGTAGTGTTCTTCGGTATTATCCTTCTGTTGCACTCAATTTCTCTCTCAAGGTTCGTTTTCTTTAATCTTTATTTCTCTTTTCTTCTACTGCCTTGTATTGAAATTTAAATATGTTTTCACAAGAAATAGATAAGCAAGTAAGTGGTAAGTTCAATCCCTGACTTTTGTGTATAGAGAAGATTTGGTTGGAATGGGAGAATCCACCTTGTGGAGTCCAATAGGTTCCCCTAAAGATATTAGTACATGTTAAACGTCCGTGGATACTTTGTACGGTAACATGGTTTAGAAAAAGAAATGACAAGTTATTAGTCAAACATTTGGAACTTGTGTTCCATGATGATTTTTATTTCTGGCATTCACGCGTGGTATCGGTTTTTTTATGGTCTTGCATGCTAGTTTCACAATTATTGATAAATTTCTGGTTGATATCTTGAATTGATAATGACATTTAGTATTTAGTTATTATTTAATAGTAAGAAACGAAACTATTACAGTTTAAGAAGAGGGATAAAGAGAGTCGGATACATTTGGTTTTGTCATCTCATGAAAAACTGGGATGCAGGCAATGTTGGAAACGGGTTGTGTATGCTAGTCATTTAATGATATGGTTGAATCAAATTAGTTTCCTCAAGTCTTGAAGTGATAGAAAGTTGTTTGACTACCAGAGCCCTTCAATTGATGTGCAAGATGTGTTATTATGGGAATGGATCGTCAGGTCACATGAGAGGATCCATTTCCTGTGTTATTATATATTGTTTGCATACTCTGCGGTCAGCACCAGTTTTCTTGTCCATTTTCTTTGGGGCTCCTCTTATGCGATAGGAAAATGCACCGTATAAGGTGGAAAGAGTTGGTGGATACTTGGAAAGGTACTCCGATGCTCAAGTCAATAAAGGTTAATAATATGTGAGTAAAGATAAACAGTGCACGTACCTCTTTAGGGTGAGTTCGCTCCCTATACATCAAGCCCTTAGGTAGTACTGCATAGGCTGAATGTGTTTGAACATGTCCTTCACTGCTCTTCTGAATGTGGCTGAATGTGTTTGTATGACAATCACTAGGTAAGATACTCTGAACCCGAATCCAGAGGATTAGATGGAGGGATTTCTTAAGCAAAGATTCTAGAAGGAGAACCTTATGGGCCGATTAGGGACTCATCTGAATTCTAGCCCATCCCATGCTTGTGAATTGTGATTTTATGAAGTGAGGGAGCTAAGCCCTGACCCATTTTTTGATTTGGTTACTTTGGATTAGTTAATAAGCATAGGACTTCACTTCCAATATAAAATTTCATTTGCTTTATTTGTCCTTCACCATATTATAATTCCTTTTTTCTTTTCTCTGTATCTAAAAGATTTTTCTCATCCATCATGTTCACTATTCCTTGCTCTTAATAGTTTCTTTTTGTTATCTCCATCACTGTCCTTGCCCAGTAGTGTTCCATCCCTTATTACTTCTCCTTGGTACCTATGTCCGGGAAGAAAAAAGTCACAAATTTTCAGATTGTCATTTGCTAGCATTATCCAGGCTGCAGTACACTTTTTAAATTTTCAATTATGGATTTTAATCAGTAACTGTTGATATAATGACTCTGAAAAGCACCGGCATGCATGCATGCACACCTTTAGCTCCTTAAATGATAGGGGGACTTCCTTTTCTTTGGTTATGTTCTTGTAAGTCACTTTTCTATATTCCTGCTGTTAGAATTGCAATGTTGATTGTGGCTACTTGCTAGGATATCCTTCTCCATCCCTATACCGAAATCTGACCTTACCCTGTAAACAAGAGAGTAAGAGGTATAGGATATGAATTTGATATTATTTTACTAGAATGAATAGTGAATGTATTCCTTGATTACAGCATTGCAGATCTTTGAAGGTCTGTATCTTCCTGACCAAAGGCCCTAGTTCTCTCCCAAAATTCCTAGACGACTTCCCTCTTTTCTCCTTTATAATTTGAGAAGTGCTAGCAACACACTCTCTAACACACTCATTCTAACATATTCTCTTATATTGGTTAAAATTCATATTGGTTTCACCAAATTTATATGGGAATCACATAGTTTTGTGGGACTCATGAATGTCGGCCAATAAAATGTGTTGGAATGTGTATCTTTTCCTAGTTCTCCCATTCTGCCCTATTCTCATAACAAACCTAATAATTCCATTATAAGAGAAACTATTAAGAAAGATATAATGAGTTGGATAGGGATATGAGTCACTTACTTCTATCATTGGTAACAGTCAGTTCTGTTACTTACAATTTTGGTACCAGTTACTATCACAAACTAAATGGAATGTTTCAGCATAACTTGGTACGAGTCTTTAGTTTAACAGTCAAGTTGATTTAATCCATCAATGTCATGACCAAATGAACCTTCTTCAAACTATAATTTACACTAGACCTTTTAACGGGAGAAAAAGGAACATGCATCCTGGGCTAGGCATCAGGGACTGGGAATTTCCTTATGTAAATGGAAACACATGGGGACTTTCAGTCAGTAGGGTTTTGTTAAAACTTTCTGAATTTTTTCTGGCTGAAGAAATTTAGGAAATTTTCCGAACATTTTCATACTAATTTCACTTTAAAGTTGCTGCTGCTGTTGAAGTTGATGTCAATATTTTTGTTACAACAAAAAGTTAGGTTATTTAAGGATGCAGGCATCATTCTCATAAGGCCAAGCATAGGTAGAGTTGTGACAAATGGAAAACAAATTTTTGCATGGAAGTTATTGAAATGTGGCCAAAAACACATTTTAGTAGCATATTTATGTCCAGAAGATGGTGGATTATCAGCATAGGCTAAAACTTTGGGCTTTATAACGTATAAATTATGAAATTTCATTTCCACAACTAATGCATTGTAGTGCCTATTCTTGATGTTGTTCTGCTTGTCACTCACATATAAGTGAAGCGAAATCTATATTGTTACACTTAATGCATAATCATGATGAACTGTCTCATGCTTTTTCAACAGGATCTTTACAAAAGCATATTAAGGGGTGGAAACTCTAATCCTGATAATATTTTCTCTGGAGCATCCGCTAATTTTGTTGCTGGAGCTGCAGCAGGTTGTACATCACTTATCTTGGTTTACCCCCTTGATATTGCACACACCCGTCTTGCCGCTGACATTGGAAGGACGGAAGTGCGCCAATTTCGAGGCATTCACCATTTCTTAGCCACTATATTCCAGAAAGACGGGGTACGTGGGATTTACAGGGGCCTTCCTGCATCACTACATGGTATGGTGATACACAGAGGTCTTTACTTTGGAGGGTTTGACACCATAAAAGAGATGTTGTCTGAAGAATCTAAACCTGAGTTGGCGTTGTGGAAGCGATGGATGGTAGCTCAAGCAGTTACAACCTCAGCCGGTCTGGTATCGTATCCGCTAGACACAGTTCGTCGGAGAATGATGATGCAGTCTGGCATGGAACATCCGGTGTATAATAGCACCCTCGACTGCTGGAGGAAAATTTATCGAACAGAGGGATTGATTTCATTTTACCGCGGAGCAGTTTCGAATGTGTTTAGGAGCACTGGAGCTGCAGCTATCTTAGTCTTGTATGATGAGGTCAAGAAATTTATGAACTGGGGAAGATTGTAACAGAAGCACCAAACCAACGTAGTTAACTGAGTTCATTTTGATACCGGTTACTTTCATTACAACCTGTTATAAGTTACATTGAGGCTTAGGATAATTTTGTAAAGTACAAGTGAGCTCCATTATAGTTCATTTGAAAATGCATCTTGAATGGCATTTCAACTCAAAGGTAGTATAGTCACCAATTTAAAAAGGTTAATTAAGCAAATATTGTCATGGCCTAGGGACTAGATTAGAAGCCAATGATTGATGAGGGTGTAATAATAAGATTATGATTGGAATATAAAAATTTGACAACTGTCATCATTCCTTGTAAACTATTGTATTTGATAATTTTTTGAATAAGTATAATAGATCAGCAACTAACAAATGTTTGTCAAGTTACAACTGAACTTAGAAATAATACCTATAAGGTTGCATTACACAGCATCGCATCCCCCCCCAAGTGAAGCCTTTGAATCAAAATTTAAAATACGAATAAGCAGCTTACATACAAGCCTAGAAAGAAATAAGAATAAGATTTTTAAAACAGAAAGTAACGTGTACCAATAGTTAACCACCTCAATACTCATTCTCCTGTTTGTATACGATTTTGTATTTTATATATACTTACTTTTTTTCCTTTAGAAAAGAAACTAACGTCACTCTTTTTATTTGTATATAGAGAGTAACGTCACCTTAAAGGAAAAAAGGAAAAAGGGATGTATATAAAACTTAAAAAGAAAATTCACCATGTTATGATTGTATACCTAAATAAATAGACAACATGAGAGGAAAAAGTGGAAGAGGAGTGGTGGGAACTCCATAAAGAGTGTATATTGTAAATAAAGGTAAAAGGGATGCTCACACCCCCTTAATTTACTTAGTTGTTTTTTATTGTTACTGTTTATATGTACTGGTGTTATGTTCACAACCATAAGATGCTTTTTTCATGTTGGAGTTGGACTACGTTTTGAGATGAGAGTGCATTATGGAGCACTTGATTTTGACATCGGCCGCCCAAAGCCATAGTCCAATATCTATTGCCATTTTTGCAGATTTAATTAGTATAAATTGTTATTTTACACATGTATTTAAATATGTATTGTTGATTAGTGAATATGTATTGTCAGTGTATAATTAAACTCTTTATTTATGCATTTTATTGATTATTAGCTTTACGCAACACATTTTCCAGCATACTTCATTAATTATGAGATTCTTATATAAATTTTCTGGGATTCATATATACTTTTAATCAATAACAGGGAGTGAGTATTATTAAAAAAATTATATTGAAGGAAATAAGACTTAAACATAACTTTAAAAGGAGTAATTTTCACTTTTTAAATCGGTTTGTAAGAGTTGAGTTAGGTAAACTCATACTAATATGGTATAAGCATATTTAAATTTATTGGACAATATCTACCAAATAACCGGTATCATGGTCACTTAGGACACTCAAGATGTCTTGTCTTTGGCATGAATGGTGTGCCAGTAGTCCTTAATTTGATAAGAACGAGACATAAGTTTATGAATGAGGTGGTCATCACCTTACAAACAGGTATCGTAGAGTTTGAGTTAACCTCTATTCATACTCTTATAAATATTAAAAAATATATATACTAAAAGTGTCTTGTTATATCATTTCAAAATTCTTAATTGTATATAGATTATTAGTACATTTTAAACCTTAAAAGCATACTTGTGTGGAAATAGAATCATCAAGCTTACGTGAGAATGTCAGATTCTAATAGATACACCAATGTTAAAAATGAAAACCATAGCATGGTTGCCACCTCTGGATACGCATTAAAGAAAGTAGAAAATGTAGAAAGTGAAAGACGCACTCACTGACTTTGGGATTAATTGTCGCTGTAATTGTAGTAGTATTAGTGGTTGATGTCATTACCTTCTGTCTTTTCCCAACTCAAAGGAGAAGCATTGGGTCACAACTCACAAACTGTACTGTGAAGGAAGTGGGGTTAAGTTTTAGGACTCATACCCTTGATTATGATCTAGTACCCCAAAGATCTCAGGTTTGATTCCCTTTTGTGGCAATTTCGGTGGGTTAAGTTCATACAGAGCTTGCTTAGGCTTTAAACGGAGCCCCCCACAAGTGGGTGGTGGGATTGGTCCCCTCGGATTAGTCGATTCTTTGATATACCGAGTTTTCAAAAAAAAAATGATCTAGTATCCCACCCTCATGTTCATAGATGCTCATGCATCAATCATCAATGCAGCATCAACATATTGCTATTTGTTTATGAAATGTGTAAAAAGGAAGAAAGCACAATGCAAAGTGCTTACCTTTTTCTGTTTTTGGTTTACCTTTGACCTGCGGTTTGTAGTTGATTTGGTATAGTGCGAAGATTATCATTCAAGCTAATTTGCCGATGAAATTCGGACGTGTTGGTATTTTAAATGTGAGTAAAAATTTCTCATAAATAGAAAAGTTGATCTTGAGAAACTCACTTGTATGTTGTTTTTTTTTTAATAACACTTATATGTTTGTTGTTAGTAATCCATTGTGATAATTTCATAAACCTCTTGTGATTTTACTATAGTCGGCCTAATTAAACGGAATTCAACTAGATTGAATTTCAACCAAAAGTACTTTATACTTTTAAATTACTTTTTAGTTTTTAATACTTTTATTGTTTATCACCATATTAAACCATGTGATTTAATTGATTTTTTCGGTATTAACGCTTCTTTTTTTAAAAGAAATATCCTAAAGTAATCAGAGTTCGTTCGGTAAGTAAGTAAAGTCTTATTAAAAATTATTTCCGCCAGAAATCGAATTCAATGTTTTTCCAAATGGTTTGTAACATTTGTGAAGACTTTAGACTCGAGCTCGTTAATGGCCTTGAATGCAAGAATAACATGACACCGGTTCATCTAATTTATTTCTTGGCGTGATGTCCGCAACTACGTAAGCTTGTCATTACCTCCAATTTTTTTTTTTAGATTTGCATCTATATATATGCTGAAATTTCCGTGACAGTCTTCAAAAGAATATATGCTTTTTTGTCTATTCAAACAAAATCAAGGAAACGATACTTATAATTTATTAATATACGGTCACGGTGATTCCCTTTACTCATTATTCACTTTATCTTCTTTATATCCCAAAAAAATAACTATTTTTTGAAAAGATACTATTAACTTTAAATTTGTTATCAAAAGATAAAAAAATTTAACCCTTCAATTCTTAAAGAGAAGAAGATCCTGATAATTCAAAGTTCGACAAACAAATAAGTAAACTCTAGCAAAAAAATTAAAGTATGTTAATTTCAAACTTACCACAAACATTACGAGAAAGTGAAGTTTTGAATACAATAAAGTGAAGTTTGATACAAGTTTACTAAAGTGTTTTTCTTAGGTATTATTTATGGAGAATTCTTATGCACTTTGGAGCTTGGAGGGGTACGTATGGTACTCCGTAGACAAAACTCGCTCATTAAAAATTTGATTTGATTTTTTAATAAGTACAAAAATATAACATGACATTATATAATTAGATTTTTTTTTTTTGACAAAAATATCTTCAATCATTCAAATTGATAGAGTACATCGATATAATGCAAATTCGCTAAAAACAAAAAGAATAAATATGTGAACAAGCTCAAATCATCTATGTTAATAGCACAAACGACAAGGTATAAATGCCTATACATATGACTATATTTAAATCTTCGGAATAACCATGTCTTCGGATCTGCAACGTGGATGACGCCAAAGTCATTGATTGGATCTGCACTGGATCAAAACTGATCTGACAATCTGAACCGAACAAATACCCGAGAGAAACAAAAAAGACAAACAATGTCGCACAAAGACGACGAACAAACCAACGTCGCACAAAGACAACGAAATCACAAATAAAAAAACAAAATAGATGTGAGAATCACTTATTTCAATAAAAGAGAAATATAAAAATGAGTTAGAGAGGTGATTTTGGGTCAAAAATTGACCTTAAATCACCCATCTTACACAAAAAGAAGAAGAAGAAAGAAGTGACGGCTAGGGTTTGAGAAGGAGAGAAGAGAGAGAAGGAGAGAAGGAATGACAAATACACTGTTAAGTGTGAAGTGTAAATTAGTTGTATCAATAGGTCTCTTAATATGTATACAATGCTTCAAATAGTTGACCACATTACATAATTAAATGATTAGTACATACTCAATCAAACTTCATAGATACGACCAATGTGTATACAATTATTTATACCCATAATAAAATATAGATACAACTTCTAAACTTTTTATTTTCGTGTTTAGAGGGTGAGAATTTTTTATTCCCAAGAATAAATCTTACCTGACCACTTTCCTACCATCATCAAGAATTTACCAAACTTCATGAAAAATAATATTCTTGGGATTAAGATTCTTAGGAAAGCTAATCCGTTGAATAAAATTTTGAAATCATGAAACAAACAATCTCTTATAAAAGTAACAATCCGAGGGGTTGGATTCTCATTACATAAAAAATAAAATAAAAAATCAAAGTTCAAATCGTAAGTTGAGGATCTATTTAAATTTGATGTCTGATACGTCTTGAATGAGATTACATTTAACGAAGGAAGATAAATGTTAACACTAAAATGATTATACGATACGGTCAAAAAGATAACAATAAAATGAAATCTCCACCATTCAAAAGAAAAAAAGTTACATTTGTTTTCCTTCAAATTACAGTTTATATGATGCTGTCAAAAAAACTGGAAGGAAACAAGGGAGTCATAAGAGGCAGCCAGGCAGGAAGATTCTATTC
>Ga0315915_1009369_pt1 | contig 11146 bp, 8 predicted proteins | sample MpolbnodulesMG_FD_207738 | JGI IMG/M metagenome (GOLD analysis project Ga0315915, IMG submission 207738) | Medicago polymorpha root nodule microbial communities from Los Angeles, California, United States - branched nodules | ecosystem: Host-associated > Plants > Roots > Nodule | place: USA... | reverse complement strand
ACTTAGCATCAAAATACAAAAATTAATGCACAAAATCTTAAGTTTCATAAGTCTTCCATCCATAAAACCATCCAAAAAAGCAAGTTTCACAAGTTCCTAAAGTTGTTAATAAAACTATCTAAAAAAATAAACTAGTTAATTTCTTCAAAAGGTCAACAAACACCACCACCGCAACCCTAACCAGCAACGCAATCACACATTGAAATCAAAATTTCCACCGTCGGAATCGCAACCCTAACTAGTATGTGCTCCCCTGTTCATGGTTTGAGAACTCAGAGAAGAAAGAAAGAGAAACGTTTCATTTTAGGAACGTGTTACTGTAAATGTGACTATTTAGTAAACGTTTCAGTCTTTGGATTTGTAGAAAAGGAATTGAGTTTTGAAAAATATGGGCCCAAAAAAAGGGCCATTTTTTTTTATGTATACTCGGTCGAGTTTACACGAGTTTACCGAGTGTTAACTCGGTCAAACTCGTCAAACCTTCCGAGTTTACCGTTTACACGATTTTGATACCTAAAAACATAAACTCAGAGTGTTAACATTCGATTTGCGGAACATTGAGCCCTAGAGTCTACGCATGCGCTCCACAATGCATGTTTGCTCCACAATGCATGTTTTTAGGCCTCAAACATCTCTTATTGTTCATGGTCTTGAGGATAAGTTCAAACTGTGTTCCTTTTTCACAATTTTCTGAAAGATTTTCAAGTGCTCTTGGCACTTTTGCTCCTTTGAAGCCCAATAACTTGACTAATCCAAGCCTCTGTCCACCTTTCAACCAATTTGCTGTAGATATGAAGGGATTCAATTCATTCATATCTTTTGTAAGGACGTGAGCTATGGGTTCTTAGTCTTGAGACTTCCATAGCTCTTTGTAGAACCCAACTTACCAAATATTTCTTTAATAAAATAATTACTGATGTCATCTACCATTGTTGGTTTGCATGATATCAAGGGAGTGAGTGAACCTAAGTTGAAGATAAAATCATAAAATAGAATGATCAATGAATAGAATGAGAATGTTTTCCAGAGTGGAAAACCTAAATTAGAAAAAGAGACGTAATTATGAAAACTGCAAAAGGGAGGGACAAGTTCACTTCACACTTGAGTGGCAATCAAAATGCATAACAACACATTTCCACTACCTTCCATTCCATTTGTTCTTATATTTCCATTAGACCAAGAAATACCACTCAGTTATTCATAGATAAGTTTACATTAATCACATCTCAGTTAAACTAAAACTGCCAAGTAGCCAATTACCATATCTACATTGGTCATTCTGTAAGGAGGAAGACCAAAACATATCGTTCACTCTATCTTTAACTGGAGCAGCTGAAATCCCTTTGTAATTATTAGGAGACTCTATTGAGGAAGCTAAATTTTTAACTGCATTATCCAAATTCTTGTTTGAAAAAGCTCCTCCATGATAAAATTCTTTACGACTTGCATGAAATCTTGGTTCTACTGATTTACCAATTTCTTGACACTATTTATTTGGGGTGATCTATCTTATGTCACATTCTCATTGTGTATCTGTGATATTTTGTGAGCCAATTTTTCACGACAACTAGCATTTCCAATATTTATACTTTTTTTAACAACGTTGTATGTATATGTAAAATATCTAACGCAGTTTAGTAATGATAATAAATCTAGTAGACAAATAAGATAAGTTCTCTCATTTCAATCAAGTTTTCTTTGCACACAAGAGTTTATAAAATTGATCACTTGTGTGAAGAAAAAAAACATGGATGACTTGCTTAAGGTGTCCAAGTCCATTATACACTAACTACATGTTACATTTATCTTCTATTAAATAAAAAAACGTGGTAATCTAAAAGCTAAATATTCAAACACAAGTTAATTGGTCTTTAAAAAATTCATTAAATATCTTGCAAAGGTGGTTATGGGCCCGCTTGTTTTGATTTTTTTTAAAAAAAAAAATCTATTTTTTAACTAAAAAATCACTTTTTTTATTTTTGTAGTGTTTGTTTCGGATTTTTAAAAAATCTATTTTGTTAAAAAAAAAAACATTTCTAGGCTCAAAATGAAAAGTTATTCCTAGTAGCTTTTCCAAAATCCATTTTTTCTAAAGACAAGGAACTCAAGTGCAATAACTTCAAATCTTAAAAAATAATTTTTTTGATAGTAAACAAACAAAAATAACTTCATATTTTTTTTAAAAAAAATCTCTAGGTTCATTTAACCCAAAATCTATTTTTTTTTTATGCTGAAACAAACGCGCCTTATATATGCTGGAGAGTACAAGCAACAACGAGTCAATGCTAAAAAATTTGCAAGAGGAAAAGACATCTCATCAAACAACTTACCAACGACTCATTATAATGGATCTCTTTAGATCCTACCAGAATATGATGACTCACCTTTAAAATATCTTCTGCAGCTAACTCATCATAATTTTTACATACTATGTCTATTCCATCAGATTGGATCTATCTTCGGTCATTACATTCCATTGGTCTTGCACAAACACCTTGTCCTCAAGGTGATAATTAACTAAAATATCTAATGCAACTGACTCATCATAATCTTTATCTACTTTGACTATTCTATCACATTAAACCTATCTTAGGTCATTACGATCTTGCACATACATCTTGTCCTGAAGTTGGTAATTAAAAGTTCACATAATACTCATTCTTCACAAATTCAATTTTACTCCATTTAAACTTTGATGTTAAACATATTTGGCCCACGACATCTAGCCAAAACCTTAACACCTACATTAGGCGGTGAGTCTTATTCATATAATTCCATTGCCGTTACAACCAACACAACATGTCTCGTGACTACACTCTAAGCAAGACTTTTGATACAAAAATCCAACACTAAAATCTACTCTCGTCCTCTCACCCCAAGAACTAATACCACATGTTGAGAAATATGCGGAAGTGTTGAACAAATACAAACCAATTGTTCAGGATCAACAAAAGAGGAAGACATCACATCTCCACCAAAGTATTAGTACACAAGTCACTTCTCTTATATATTCGATATTTAACTCATTTATGGTTAACATGAGAGTAATCATTTACACTTGAACTCAACAATATCTAATCATTTTTTCCAATATATTATTCTTTACACCTCAAAGGTGGATTTGGTCATATACAATCTTTTTTTTTTTGGGGTTTATATGTACCAAAAACTAAAAACACTGACACGTAGAGCTTAAGCGGGGAAAAGCTTCTGATGGAAGCAATGGTTGTAAATCCATTTAATTAATTATTCAAATACTCTAAAATATCAGTAAGATAAACAAAATTGCAACAAACAAACTACTTAAAATTTCCATATATGGTTTGGTCCTAAAATTTACATATATGGTTTCCCAAATGAATTGTATAACAAAAAGTGTGGCATATGTGTCTGTGACATAAGAGTGTGTGATAAAGAATTAGTGAAAAGATTACTTACATAAGTATTAAGAATTTCAAAGAAGAAGAAGAAGACGAGTAAATTCAGTGGGGTTTCCATACGATGAAACACTATTGTTGGTGACACTAGGAACGGTGCCGGACCACCACCACCCGACTCCGTTGACAAACCCCTCCATAATATAGGTACGATTTTTTTTTTTGGTGGATGCGGCCTTACATATATTATGCATTGTCCCTGTCAACTTAGTTAAACTCACGAGGACAAGTACGATCTTCTTTAATATGGTTCCAAATAAAAGAGACAAATAAAAAGAATCTCTCAGATATTAATCAACTTAGAATTTCCTGTCCTTGCACCCAGATGACTTCTTATTGCTTCTTTCACAAGATTGCACCATTTTAGGTTTTTTATTTGCGTGGCAATTATCAATCCTTTCACAAAAAAGAAAGATTTTTTTTCTTCTTCCATATATAATGCAATATTTCTAACAATCGAGCTATATTCCAAGCACGGTTTTAAAACAAATGATAACAAAATACAATAATTTTGACAAAAATATGAGACCATATACCCACCATTTATTTATACTCCATTTTTCGTTTTTTTTTCCGAGTAAGCCAATAAATTGATCCATATCTTTGTAAGCTATTCTCAAACTAATCAATTACTCTATTAATATTTCAAACTAATCACCGTCTTTGTCAAACATTTCTTAGTTAGGTCTTTGTCTTTTTTTTTTGAAGGAGCCAAAATGTAGCAACTCCCTTGACTTTATGTTTTTGTCACATGTCGTTTGATAGAAGGACTGTTCTAAAACGATTGACAAAGACAAATACTAATTTAAAATAGGGTCATGTTAACTTGTGCCCTTAGGGCACATGATGAGAAACTTAAAAGTAGAAATATTCTCTCAAATTTTGTGCATTCTATTTATTATAAATTCAAAAATTAAATTGAATGGACATATTCCAACAAAAAGTTACTATGTTGGGTTACTTATCTTGTGTCTTAAGAGCACAAGTTAACATTTCCCTTTAAAATATTAACTGAGTCATAGTCTAATTTAAGAGTGACTTATATAGACAATGACTTATATAGTCAATGACCAGTTTAATGGTTTACTTTTTTTTTCTTTCTCCCCTTTCCTACAACTCAGACTACATACTCTCTTCTCTTCTGTGCCACCATCATTGACTTTTTACGGTTCTAGTGAAGGAGTATAATTTATTTTCAAAATTTCATGATCAATCTACTTTTTTTAAGGCAATCTACATATTACTATGCTCCTGATCTAAAAAAAACATGCCGAAAATTTAATTTGAGAGAGAACCACTTACTTAGAAAAAACAATTGAAAAGTACCGCCACTTCCTCTTTTAATTCATGTTAATTTATTCTCATAAATTTAGTCAACAATTCGGTTTTTTTAAGTAGTATAGACTCTGACGATGTAAGTAGCATTAAAAAGTAAAACTTCTTTCATTAATTGTGGAATATGCATGGGTTATTCTACTGTTAATTTAGAAGTAAGACTCAAATTGATCCAAATAGCTAAATTAAATTAAAGATCATAAATCCATCGCCACCTCCTCTTTTAATTCGGTTTATGCTCATAAATTCAATCCACGGTTCGTATTCTTTTAAGCAGTAATAGACATTGGACAGTGTGCGTAGCATTTAAACATTCCTTGATTAGTTCTGGAAAATGCATAGGTTATTCTACTGTTCTTTGCAAATTCCTTGTAACGGTTTTGTTTTGTTTTGTTTAAACCATAGTATAAACCTAAAATTAAATGCCATTATTGCTAATTCTACAATTTTCCTCCATCACTTTTGCTCTTACATTATATAAATAGTCGTTCTTTCTCTAAATTTCACTAAAACAGCATTCTAGTTTAACACTTAGATTTAATCACCATTTCTAGAAATATTAGTTTTTCCTTGTTTCAAATATGAAACTCTTGTTTGTTCTTTATCTAATGTTTCTCTTTGTTTCACCTATCTTATGCTTTAGATTAGTAAATCGCAGATCATATGTTCAAAAATCCTTCAATGTTGTTAATTATGGTGCTAAGGGTGACGGCAACACTGATGATTCAAATGTATATTTTTTATTTTAGATTAATTTTCTTAATGTTATTATATTTATTGATATATTTCTTATGATACAAAGTTTCTCAAAATCTAAAACAATTTTTAAACTTTTATGTAAAAAGGCTTTTTTGAAAGCATGGCAAGATGTGTGTGGTTCAAATCAAGGTACTCCAACACTTATTATACCTGGAGGCAAAAAATTTATGTTGCAACCTTCGTCATTCCGAGGACCTTGCAAATCCTCAACCGTTAAGATTATGGTATGTTATAAATGAATTAACAATTTAGTTACATATGCATGACTAGGAGAAATACATTTTACTTTCTATATTTTTTTACATATACATTTCTCCATTATTACTTTAATGGGCAGTTTATTTTGTTTGACTAATGTTTATTAATTAATATTATGGTTAATAATAGTATTTGGTTTGGCAGATGATGGGAATTATCACTGCCCCACAAAGTAGTGCAAATTGGAAATGGGAGAGTCGTGATGACGATTCATGGATCAGCTTCTCTCACATAAAAGGCCTTATTATCAGTGGTGGAGGAACATTTGATGGCCAAGGTGCTTCCTGGTGGAAAAATCATAATGACCATGGCAGGCCAACTGTAAGTTAATTCCATGTCTTAAATGAAAACTAAAATGCTAACAATAAAATGGCAAATGTACACAAACACACACTCCGGAGTCTTGGAATTAAAGTGTATAATCAATTATTTAATATAACATGTTTGTGTGCAGGCTCTTCAATTTCTTGGTTGTGATAATCTAAAACTTGGTCCATTGAGACACATTGACAGCCCAAAAAATCATATAAGCATAGCCGATTGCAATGGCGCTTTAATATCTCATCTTCATATAATTGCACCAGAGAATAGTCCCAATACCGATGGAATTGATATTTCAAGATCAACCAACATCATCATTGATCATTCAACCATCTCAACTGGTATTCCCTATTCTTATATATTCATGGGACTTTTTTTCCCTCCCTATCAATGTGATTTACATTTTAAAATTTTCTTATTTTGTTTGAAATAGGTGATGATTGCATTGCCATTAACACTGGTTCCAAATTTATTAACATAACTGCAATTAATTGTGGACCTGGTCATGGCATCAGGTTTGTGATGATATAATGTTAGTATTCCATCCAACATTGTAGTGAAAGTCTAACCTGTTTTTGATGTGTTGGCCGTGAATATATAGTGTTGGAAGCCTTGGAAAACACGGAGAATATGCTACTGTAGAAGAGGTGCATGTGTCACATAGCACCTTCACTAGAACAGAAAATGGTGCTAGAATCAAGACATGGGCGGTATGAATTGATTCTAGTTAATTGAATAATTAATTAAATGATTTATTGTGGTGATTTAATTATAAATGATATTGCTATTTTTGAATTAGGCGGGAACCGGGTATGCGAGGAAGATAACTTATGAAGACATTACACTTATTAAAGTAAATAACCCTATAATTATTGATCAACATTACGACGCTTTAGAACATGTAAGCGATAGGGTAAGCACAGGAGTGAAAGTGAGTGATGTTACTTTCAGTGGCTTTAAGGGAACTGCAAATGAGAAGGATGCAATTGAACTGAATTGTGCTCGTATTGGTTGCACCAACATTGTACTTGAAAATATAAACATAGCTGGTCTTGGTGGAGAGAAGCCATCAGCATCGTGCAATAATGTACAAGGGTCATGCTCTTCCTGCAATCCAAATGTCCCATGTTTTCATTAGGTTTTGCTTTCTTAGGAAACTATCAAAATACCATAGTTTCATTGGTCTATTGGTTTTTGCTTGATAGTTGTCAACATTAATTAGAATAAGAAATAGGATGTGTTTGTTTCGCGTTTTTCATGATAGGTAAGGTCGACATTTTGCTAGGATAAAAATAGGATGCATTCATATTCTCTCCAAAAAAAATTGTATTCCTATGTTACAAAGTTTATTAGATTTTCTTGATGACAATAATTTTTTTCATGTTTATTACAAGTTTATTACATTTTAGTCAAATTTCTGAGAAAGAAAAACTTTTTCTAAGAAAAGTTATTGTGCACTTTTATGTAAAACTTATTACATCAATAAATTTATTTTTTGAAGCTATTGTCAAGTGTATGATTTTAATAATAAATTACAATTATTCGTGAAAAATATTTGTACCGTATTTTTTTAATATTAATCAACAACAGGTATTTATTTATTTTATTTTTTTGAGAGAACAACAGGTATTTATGTTTACTTTTTTTATACATCAAAAATAAATATTTGTCTCCTTTTTCATATGAGTAAAATTGGGGGAATAATAAGATGAAAGAAAAAGTAAAAAATAATAAAAAGAAAAAAGTAAATGTAAGAATGAATGATAGAAATAAAAAAAAAAAAAGAAAAGGAGAGGAGAGCATAATATATGAATGAGAAATAGAAAAGGGAGAGAGATGAAATAACCCACATAATAATTTAGTAGATTGTAGTGATATTTAAACTGACTGGAAAATTCTCGCGAGTGGCTAATATATATAAAATATTTTTTTGCTTTTAATCTTATATATTATATTATATTAATTTAATCTATGTTATTACTATTTCATTCGTGATGGTTGTTCATGATGCTCCAGTGCGACGGAGGTTAGATCTTTTATGGTGGGGGTGAATGGTATCTGCAGGCACGTTAACACTCCAACGCTCAAGTCAGAATCTGAAAAATATGAAAATGTGTAGAAAAGTGGTGAAAGGGAATCTTACCTTAGGAGTGATGAAGAATCACCCTTATATAGGTGTGCAAGCGCATAACTGCCTTCATGAAATGCGGCGGAGCTAGCAGAGTCTGTTAGAGATGATCTTGTCGGGCAAGATGGATTAAGTGTGTGTGTGTGTAGAGAGAGAGGATCCATTGACTCAAAGAGTAAGTTTACAAAGTTACTCCAAATCTTAACCATTGACTTTATTTTAATTAATGGTTGTGATTAATTAGTAATGATTTCTATGCGTAAGATTTTTCTACACCTTCTCCCTATGTGACAACCAATTTTAAAAGAAAAGGCGACACCCGATACCTACACATGATCAATTGATAGCAACAAATGTATTACAGTTAATCGAACATGAGTATTGATTTGAAATCCAATTTGTATCAGCAAATATTATATAGTACAAATTGATAATCATTTGTACACCAGATCAGATCCAAATATTATTTCCATTGTTGGCAGATCAAGCTAGACGAACTCCCTCAACCAGATGTTGATTAATTAGAGTCCAATATGTTGGAATAAAATGAGTTTGGACAATGCCTCTTGAGTTTTGATGATAACAAGGTATTAAGAGTTCAATTGGATATGCTAATATTTGTTCAAGTGTGCAGGACCATAAACTAAAATTTATATGTCTTAAAACAACGTTTTAGTTTTGAAAGAACAATTTAGAGCAAAAGAATTTTCAAGAGAAGCCAAGTTGCAAGTCAGAGTCTGAAGTTTATCCAGAAGCTGATTATGCTAGAGTCTGAAGATCACCCAGAAACTGAAGCTCAAACTCTAAAGTCAGTTTTTATGGTTATTTGAAGACACATAGATGCATAAAGAATTAGAAAACTAAAGCAACAATGGTTCTGAAGAATTAGAAGATCTTTGGATGCAATTCTCAGAGAAAGGACTTGAAGGACAAATAGAACAATCGTGTCTCTACGGGATTGGAAAAATTAATTCCCTATCAAGGAATGGTTTTGAGATTATTCCTTCCTAGGACATCAACCAAATCAACCAACAAATCATTGATGTTTGATCAAGCTTCTTTAACGACTCTTTGATGTGTTGGCACCTCTACAATGTCTTTTTCCTACTTCTATATAAAGGAATGAAGACTTGAAGATATTACAAGACTCTACAATATTTTAACAAGTGCCAAAACTATGTCAAATTCATTATGCATCAAACACTTAGAATTTCATATAAACTTTCATATCTTAGAAATTCTTAAAGTATAGAGTCTGAACTGTTTTGTATTGTGAACACCACTGATGTATATCAAGTGTTCAACCAAACAATTATTTCTTTATAATTCTTGTTTGTTAGACGTCTCTTGCTTGTGTGCTTAAGCAATTGTAATCTTGTGTGATTATAGTGAAAAATCTCCTGTAAGTGACATGGGGAATGGACTACTTCCAGATTGTGGAAGGAACCAGTATAATTGCTTGTGTCTCTTTACTCTCTCTCTCTCTCTCTCTCTCTCTCTCTCTCTCTCTCTCTCTCTATATATATATATATATATATATATATATATTATCCATTGCACTTAACTCTGAACTTTGCTTCAGACTCTGCACTTAGTTAAAAAGACGAAAAAGCAAACACAATTCAACCTCTCTTTTGTGTTTTTCTCACCTTCACAATTTAATTTATATCAAGCACAATATAGAAAAGCTAGTGAGAAAAAAGAGAGGGATGAAGGAATAGGAAGGAAAAAAACGATGGGAGCTTTGTCTGGGATCGGTTCTATCTCAAATGTAGTTTCATGGTTTGTTTTTAGGAGAAGGTGTAGAAAAATCTTACCATAGAAATCATTACTAATTAATCACGGTCATTGATTAAAATTAAAATCAATGGTCAAAATTAGGAGTAACTTTTTGAACTTACTCTTGGAGTCAATGGATCCCTTCTCTCATATATATATATATATATATATATAAAATCAAATGATCATTTACGTTTGATTCTTGATAACTTCATGACACATAGAGACACAAACGCAGTAGATAAGTTACCTACATTTGCATATTGTCAAGTAATTAATTTTATACTTATATATTTTAATGTTGTTAAAATAAGATATCCAATTCAATTGTTAGCTATCATGTTTATCAACTTACAATTGGTCTTTTATTTTCTTGATTTCTAGTTAAACCTGTCCCACCACGAAAAACCTTGACCCTCAATATTTCATTATCCATTGACAACAAGGTCATTTATTTTTTAGAATGAGATCCGTACTCTTTTATATCATCTATGAATACACTTTTGTTGGACTTGGTTACACATGATACTATTATTTGGGATGATAATACAACAAGTGAATACAATGTGAGAGATGGTTATAAATATGATGGAAAATTGAATCAAATATGGAACTTAGAGTCCCTCCACTTGTGAAACTTTTTTTAGGAAGTTAAGCAAAGGTTCTATCCCAACTAGAGAGCATCTATCTATCCATGATGTTGAATGTCCTACGATTTTTTTAAGGTGTTTCTAAATTTGGGTTAAAAATTAAACTTAAAAACAAAAAAAAAAGGTAACGTAAAATGAGGTTAAATTGTTTTTTTTACTTGTTTTTAAAATGACCTCCAACCACCTTTAAGTGACAATAACAACCACCACTAATCTCCGACCACCGCCGACCACCGATCTCTAACCACCATTGATACCAACTTTGACAGTTGCAGCCACCTCCGAGCAGTGATCATCACTCTAAAAACCCATATGCGAATTGGAGGTTTTTGCCCTTTTAAAATAAAATCGAAAACATATGACATAAATTTGATGAAATGACTCTTTGTTTAAACTTATGCAAAAGTGATTTCAAGAATGCGTTAGAAGTAAGTGTTGTTTGTTAAGATTTTATGTAAATCATAAGTTTTTTCATTTGG
>Ga0315915_1009368_pt1 | contig 11147 bp, 6 predicted proteins | sample MpolbnodulesMG_FD_207738 | JGI IMG/M metagenome (GOLD analysis project Ga0315915, IMG submission 207738) | Medicago polymorpha root nodule microbial communities from Los Angeles, California, United States - branched nodules | ecosystem: Host-associated > Plants > Roots > Nodule | place: USA... | reverse complement strand
GTTAAGGGACTAAAAGTGTAATTTTGCCATAATTTTTTTAAAATGTCGGTTAAAGATCTCGTTTAGATTAAATATATTTGTTAATTAAGTCAATGTAACTTGTGCTCCATAAAAAAATACTCTACCAGCTTGGCCTTCCGAGTGAAAAGTCTTCCACACGGCTTTGAAATGTTTCTTTGCTGAATGAAAAGCACATGATTAGAGCAAACTTGAGGATTAAAGACTCAGATTAGTTAGTTCATATTAAGAAAAGGGAGAAAACAAAATAATCACACCCACCAACACCGCAGCCATAATTTTTTTATATATAAAAAATACTGCAGCTATATAGAATTAATTATTATCCAAAAAAGTAACGACTAAATATATGTTTATTTGAGAGGCTCTTGTTCATATATGCTTTCATTTGTCCAGAATCCATTGACCAAATATTTTAAGGATTTCATTTGTTTGTTAAATGTTAACCATGTCACTATGTGAGTATAATTGTATTATGCGGTCTGCAGTTTGGTTTTGAGTTATCCACAATTGTGTGACTAAAATTTAAAGAAAGTTTTAGTTATAGTATTTAGGATAGCCCAGCATTGATGATAATATAAACAAATTTCATTTTTAATTCCGTTCCTCTTGGTAAGTGTGGCTGTTACTGGAATTACATAAAATTCTCATTGTAAACAGGACTTTAGTAAAACCCAAATGATTGTTAATGAAAAAATCGATTTTTTTTTTTATTCTAGCTGGGTCTAAAGATTTGAGCTCCACGTAGAAAGGGGATGTTGTTAGAGGTGTCAATATCACGGGGTTTTGAAGTTGACCGCAACCTACATAGTAAGGGAGTTTGAAAATTCACAAGATTAAAAAGCTCACATTCATCCAAGCCCACAAATAAAAGAATCAAAAGGCCCTAAAGCCCCAAAATTTCTATAAACATTTTTTTTTAAAAAAATAACTTTTTTTTTAGTGGAAAAAAACTTTTTTTTTTACCTTTATAGTGAGGCTTTTTTAGGCCCACAAATAAATAGATTTTAGAGTGGGCTTGACCCCAAATATTTTGTTCAATTAGAGGCTTTAATTTAGTGGGCTTGGTGAGAGCTTTTTTAAGTGGATTTTGAAATTTGGGGTTCTATTGACACCTCCAGGTGTGGTAGCTGCAAAAAATTTGACGCTCAAGTCAATATATATGTGATTGAGTAGCGTGAAAGAGGTTTATAATAAAAAATGCATGTACCTTTCATTCAAGATGTGGATCATCTTGTAAGTGGAGATTAGTGAGATCAATACCGAAGATAAGAGAGTCTTATACAAGAAGAAGATCACACACCTCAGTGACCTGTGACACAAGTTATCACACACTGAGTTATTTTTAGTTGTAAAACAAAATAGCAATGTTATTTGTACAATCAAAATTGAACAACTAATCCAACAACCTTTGATATTGTGAGAAGCACACAAATCAAAATCACTAAAAAATTATTAAAAAATATTTAAAAAGTTGTTGGTTGTACAAAAATGATATTCATATATCATTCCTCAAAACAAAAATAACTACTTCCCCTTAATCGTAGAGAAGTTAGTTATGATGAGTTGATATGACATATCCTTGCGTACATGATAGTTTAATGTGATCCATCGGTAATCTAGCATGATTCATCATGTGAAAATTCAATGCAATGCACACTATGTTTTATCTCATTTTCTCTTGGCTTCCTTGCTTTCTATTAATATTTGATTCTCTCAACAATGAATGAAGGAATGATGACATGAGTCTCGATGTGATTTTCTTGTGATATAAAGGTCATCGTGTGAAATGAAAAGATACGCTAGAATGAGGTCAGCGGACCAAAACCTTACTATGTATTCTCCAAGTGACTCCAATCTATGTTGGAATGAACCTAATTCAAAAAAAATAATAATTCAATTCATCTTTAAGTTCGACTGGATTTTTTTTTTACTTGTTTCAAGTTAAATTTTCAAGTAAAACAAAAAAAATGGTACCGACATATATTATCCAATGACAACCAAGCTGCTACTTATGCATGAACAGATCCTGAAGTCTATCAAGCGAAGGGTGAATACGATGAATAGTAGACACTGAATATATAGTTTGTCGTTCGTTGTAATGAATATCTGGGCCGCCAACCTGGTTAAAATTTTGGTTGTTAGAGTGATGCTTATACATGCTCCTAATTAATTTTAAAAGATGTGATATTTTTACATTTATACTAAAGGGTCATGCTAACCGGTGTCATCGGATACTGGTTAAACATATTTAAAAAAGAATTTATTATTATAAAAAGAAACTTTGTTGATTTAGTTATGGAATACTTACACAATTTTCAATGCAATAATTAGTTACTCTATAATTTTCTTTTTTAGTAACCTTAACCAGTGTCCGGAGGATCGTTAGCATTTCCTATACTAAATTGCACTTTTGTCATGCCACTATCATGATGTAGCGATTTTACCCTCCCACCCAACACACATATATTAAATAAGCAATTTTAACCTTCATACTTTATCCCTCGGTTTGTAATTTGGAGGCACCTTTCGATTTTGACGAGGTCAAAGCTGATATGGTATAGTTTTGGTCTACGTGGACAAAAATTGAGTTATAGGGAAATGACATCTGCATCTTCAATGAGAAAACATAACCAAAAAACAATGTGCCAATGTTGTATTATTGTGGCGTTGATTCTCCCTTGGTCACTACTTGATTGCTTGGACCAGAAAAAACCATAGAAGATTTTTTAGATGCAGTAAATGAAAGGGTTTCATAGGGAAAAACATTCTTTTTTAACTGGTACGATGACAAGGTTCTTGAGAGACAGAGAATATTATCAAGCATATTGTGAAGAGGGATGATGCTTTGAAAAACGGGGAGAAATTTAGTCATTACCATCGTACGTCTTCATTGTGTAAGTGACGTGCACACTTCAACTACTAGTTCACTCATTAAACTATTAATTCACTCAGTAACGAAAATCGTATCTTCATAAACTGTTTTTTTCATAAACTACCTTAAAAACTTATAAATAATACATAAAAACTTATTTATTTGCATGAGCTCTAAAATAAGTTAATCCAAATGAGCCCTTATTAACTAGTAATTAAATTTAGTGCATTTGGTTAGAAAGTCAAAGTTTGAATTATCTTGATAGTACTCTTTTGTAGTATCCTCAATGAGCAAAACACATTTATTCAAAGCAAAATAATTTACAACAGACCCACAACCACAACCATAAGTGGTTGTAAAAGCATGAAAATCACATTGAGAATCCAATGCAATCGAAATATGCATTGAATCTGTGATGGTTAAAGTGGGGTATATGCAAATGAAGAATGTTTGAATTTCACTCTTGTGAACTACGTGGCATCACCGACCTGCTCTTTTTTCTACTCTACCACCATTCATTCACATTCACATTCACATTCACAATTTTCAATTCCTTCGCTTCCAAATTCTTCTTTCTTTCTTTCTTTCTTTCCGTCCACAGTCCACTACTCCTTTTCTTTCTTTCTCCGTCCACCGTCCATCATGATCTGCTCGCCCCGGTCCAATAAACCCGGTTCAAACTGGCTCGACCGTCTCCGGTCCAATAAAGGTATCCCAACCGACGATAACCTCGACCTCGACACTTTCCTCCTCAATCTCACCACCCATTCTCCTCAACCCCGTCCCATTAAACCGCTCCGCCACCGTCCACCAATAACTCACGACGATCCACCGTTAACCTCCTTCCTCGCTCATCTCTTCAATCCCGGCGCCGCCACTCTCACCTCAAAGAAATGTCCCAGGAAACAAGCAAACCCTAAAATCTTCCTCCCTTCTTCCACCTCCACCATCACTGTCAATGCTCCCGCCGATGCAGTGGTGGAGGTAGAAAATCGAGGTGTGGAAGGTGAAGATGGCGACGAAGATTTGAAGGGTTTCACGAAAAGCGAGGTTACGGTGATTGACACGAGTTGTCCAGTGTGGAAAGTTGATAAATTTGTGTTCAGAAAGAATAGTGTTTGGAAAATAAGAGAGAGGAAACAAAAGAACAAGTTTGTTGCAAAGAAGAAGAGTAAATTGACTCACCAGCTTGATATTCATGGAATTGGGTAAGAACAATATTGTATTTCAAACTAAAGTATAGTTTTTGAACTTGTACCATTACTGGGGTTATGTAAAAGTTTAATTTTTATACCATTTATGTTACTCACTTAATTTATGGCGTTTCTATATTGGGTTTTGCTGTTATGGAATGTTGTGTGTTGTTTTCATCGTTATTGCATGCTGGCAAATTGGAGTTGTCTTTATATTTTATGTTGGTTTTGGTAGATTGTTTCCTTTTCTATTTCAGAATTGTGTTGATGGGAGTTTATAATCATAATGTTAGCGTTCCTTTAACTATTAATTTATGATTTTTCCATCTCCGATCAACTTTAACTCGATAGTAGTAGTATTTCGGTGAACAACATAATTGAAGCTGTTGGTAGTGCAATGTGGGAAAATCTTTACTTTACTAGTCATATATTATAATTTACGATCTCTTTCATGAGATTGGAATCACAATCACAACCTTTGCTACCTGGCTTGGGTTTCACTATATTTCTTATGAGGCCTAAGGCTATCACTTTCCTTTATGGTCAATTCTATGGTGCATAAGTGAAATTTGCATCATGCACAAGCTAGTTTCTATCAATGGATCAATAAATATCACCATGAAATTAAATGAGATATGATGTGACTTATTAATCCATTGGCGAAAAAGACAATTCTTCATGGTGCAAGCCCATTTTGCTTGTGCATTTTAGACAAAGCCTTCCGCTTTAGGCTTTGGGATTCAACCATCGAATTTTCTGTCCTCACTTCTAATCATAAACTTCATAAGGTTACTTAACTGTTGCTGGAAAATGACAGTTGTTTTCACAATCTCGTTACATATTCATATCACATTCCTTTTCCTTGTTCATATTCATAACATAATCAAATATTTGCTTTAAAGCACTTTGTGCACTCAATGTAGATTTTGTAAGTTATTAAAATCTAAAATATCACGTTGATTGTTGGTTATGATTACTTTACTTGGGTTCCACAGTTCCACTAAAAGCAATGTCAGGCACTCAAGTTCAATTTTAGAAGCTTTGGTGCTGACATGGGTCAACCATTTATATTTATTACATCTAATGAGTCAACCGTTTATATTTATTACATCTAATAATGGGGTGTCGACTAAACCTCATGGGATGTGTCATTAGCTTTCTGTACATTGAGATCTGTGGTGTAGAATAAAATGTTTGTAAGGATTGTGTTACTAATTCAGTCAGAGTGATTTTTTAGGGCGACCGTGTTAAGCTTTTTATACCAGATTTTAACCTCCTTCTGCTACTTAATTAGTAGCACAAGAAAATACAAGAAAGAATACATCAAATTATAATCGGACTATGGGTCGAGGTTATTGTGTTTGTGGTGCTTTTGGTCTCCACTCTCCAATTCCCTTTTACTTTGATAGTCCTAATTCTCTTTTGAGTGGTTGGAGATATATTACTAACTTACTATGCACTGTCCTATTTCTTGAATATAAGTATGATAATAAATTCCATCATTAGTATACTATTCTCTATTGCTGTTGGTTAAACACCACCTGACCTGACAGCCATAAAATATCACGAAGGAATGGAAGAATGTGATATCATGATGATTAATTTTACTGCTAGGAGACTCTGCTATAATGTTATCTACATGCTTATCACCGTGTTTTGAAGATAAACCCCTATGTGCAGCACAATTTTATATTTTTCTTTTACTTTAAGTTGTTCAAAATAATTTCGAAGTGATACCTTTACTCGCATCTCACTCTTTCTCAACTAGCCATTGTGTATCTGACTAGCCCCCTCTTACACTTATCTAAATTGCCCAAGTTATCCACAAACAACCAGTAAGAGGCAGTTGATTATCATCCATAGATTTATCCTTATTTCATTAAGTTCAAGTAAATATTATTATCTTCATACTTTTTACATGTGATTTAACACACTTCCAAGAGTTATTTCAATCCGGTTACTCTAACTCCATTAGTCCATTATACATTTTTGAATCTGTTATTGGTGGTCAGCTTATTTTAACATTACCATTCTACACCCCCATCTCAGTTTCCCTAAAGTTTTTTGGGAAACTTTATTTGATTGCATTATGTTGCTTTGATGTAAATTTGAAAGCGAGCTAGTTTTCTGCCAACTGATGTTGATTTGTGCTTTGTGGTATTAGGGAACTGCTTTGACCATATATTATAGAATTAATGAGTTTTTCCTTGATATATTTAATTTTCTTTCTGCAAGAGTAACAATTAAAAAACCATAATGTTTGCATTTATTTTATTTATTTTTACTATCATACTTCTTACATATGACACGATGATAAAAATATATCACGCTGATCCATGCTGTTTTCAAGCTGTGAAGCAAATATGTGATACTCTCTCATCTTTGAAACGAGTTGTAATAAACCATATATGCTAGTGCCACTGACTTAATTTATGGTGTTTCTATATTGGGTTTTGCTGTTATGGAATGTAGTGTATTGTTTTCATCATTATTGCATGCTGGGAAATTGAAGTTGTCGTTATATTTTATGTACGTTTTTTAGATTGCTTCCTTTTCTATTCAAGACTTGTGTTGGTGGGAATTTATGATGATTAATATCAGCTTTTTTTAATTGTTAATTTATGATTGATTCACCATCTCAGGTTAACATTGACTTGATAGCATTTTGGTGAACAATAGATTTGAAACTGTTGGTGCAATGTGGGACAATCTTTAGTTTCCTTGCAGTTGATTATGATCAGTTTCATCAGAGTGGAATGTCACTATTTTTCTTATGAGGCCTAAGTCTATAACTTTACTTTTTATTGCTGTAAAATGACAATTATTTTCATTACAGATTCATATCTGGTTCCTTTAGCTTGTTCATATTCATAACATAATAAATATTTGCTTTCAAGCACTTTGTGTGCTCAATGTAGATTTTGTATGTTATTAAAGTCTAATAAATGATGTTGGTTATGATAACTTTTCTTGTGTTCCACTAAAAGAAATGTCAAGTTTAATTTTATGTGATGCTTAGAAGCATACCTTGTTGTATGTTTCAATAGCTTTTAGTATATTGAGGCATGTGGTGTTGAATAAAATGTTTATAAGGACGGTGTTACCAAATTAAGTTAGTGATTCTTTTAAGGAAGCCATGTTCAGCATTTTATACGAGCTTACATCCTCCTTCGGCAACTTAATTAGTAGCACAAGAAAATACAATAAAGAATACATATCTTACTATAAATGGACTGTGGGTCGAAGTTATTGTGTTGTGGTGCTTTTGGTCTCCAGTTCCCTTTTATGTGATAATCCTAATTCTCTTTTGTTGGAGTTAACTTGGAAATATGTTACTATCACTTGCACTGTCCTCTTTCTAGAATATAAGTATGATGTTAAATTCCTTTAGTGATATACTACAGCTGTTGGTTAAATACCGTCTGACGGCCAAAAAATAACACGAAGGAATGGAAGAATGTGATATCAGGATGATTGATTTTACTGCTAAAAGACTGTTATAGTGTTATGTACATGTTTCTCACTGCATTTTGAAAATAAACCCCTATGCTTCTCAAAGTAATGATACTCTGAGACACGTCTTACTCCTTCTCTACTAGCCATTGTAAATCTGAATGGTACAAGTTATCCACACACGACCATTATGAGGCAATTGATCACTTTTCGTAACTTTATCATTATTTGTTCCTTATTGTATTTAGTTCCAGAGAATATTATTCTCTTCATATACTTTTTACATGAGTTTTAACACACTTAGTTGCGGTTCAGCATGAAATTTCCATGTGCTTCAAGAGTTATTTCAATTCAATGTGCTACTCTAACGCCAGTATACTGTATACATATGTGAATCTGTTATTGGTGGTCAGCTTGTTTTAATATTACCATTTTACAGCTCCTTCTCATCAAAGACTTTTAGGAAATTTTCATTTGATTCCATATGTTGTTTTATTGTAAATTTGAAAGCAAGCTAGTTTTCTGCCAGCTGGTATTGAGTTGTGCTTAGTGCCTAGTTTTCTCTGCCAGTATGTCCTTGATATTATTTAATTTTTTTTCTGCGGGAGTGACAATTAGAAAGCAGTTATTTTTTTTTTTTCCCTTTCTCTATCATACAGATGATATGATGCTAGATATATATTATTCTGAACCATGTTTTTTTAAAGCTGTGAAGCAAGTATGCAATTCATCAATTTTCAATACTCTAACCTTTGAAATAAGTTGCAATGAACCAACTGATAAGCTTCTTTTATTTCACGGCCACTGCATGAAACTGACATACACATTTCCTGGATGTGCAATGCTTCAAGCACGTAATTTTTATATTTCTTGTGCTTATGTTCAGGGATAATGCAGTCAACAGAGGAGGAGAGAAGCCTGCAAAGAAACTGAAGGTGATCTAATGCCTCATCCCAAAAAGAGGCAAGTGCGTTTACTTCAAGCTTCTTGTGGTAACTAACTCTTCATTTGGTGCTTTAATCAGGATGTATTAATCTAGACTACATAAGGTAAGTATTTGATGGATTAACTAGACTACAAGGTAGTCTAGATGGATTAATCTTCTTCCTTTCATTTCTCCTCTGCAAATACTTTTCTGTTTTTGATTTTATTGACTATCAATATACCATAATACCTTGCTGCTTCCCTTTTTCCAGGGGTTACACATCATGAAAGGAAAACAAATCTGTCATTTTAATAAAAGCAGCTGCTTAGTAAAAGAGCATAGGAACAAGAACATAGTCTAACAAAAGCCAAGAGAACCAGACAATAGTTCAAGTCTTTACAGGTCATTTTGCCCGAGATTTTAAGTTGGTTGCAGCAAGCAATGATGCAGGCTTCGCTTTGGTACTACTTGAAAAGAGCTTGGTTTAAGTTTTGTTTAGAGTTCTACGATTGCAATTACAGTGTCAATAAACTTACCTCTGTAAATGTCTCTTCCATTCTCCATAACTTGTAACATTCTTTCCCCAATATATTTGCAGCTGTTGCTTTTATGTTGTCATTTGTTACTATAGGATCTATTTTCGTGTCATGTGAGGTGGATGATATTTTGGGATAATTCCCATTGACAGTGAATTGGCTCAAGTTTAGCTTTAGCTATTAAGAATGGGTTCGTGGCCAACCTTTCCAAGACCAATCTCAGGCTAACTCTGTATCTATCCCCATTACAAATTGATTAACTCTTCACCACTGACCATGTTTATCAAAATTACCAACTCAAAATATATCAGTCCCTAACTAAAGTTTAAACACCCAAAACAGTCCACCGTTGAGGGATTAATGTGTCATAATTCTAAAATAAATTATAGCAATGGTTTCTTCAGTTAGACAACTCATTGGTCAAAAGGGCCCATAAATTACTATTAGTCTTTTTTGTTTTTGGATTTTTGTACTGGGTAGAAAGCAATACAAAGTTTAATTGAGATTAATAGTACCTTGATAGACAGAAAAGTATGTATTATTTTAATAATTTAGGATAATTAGGCCAACAAAACTCGTTAGCAAACATTTTTCCCCCTATTTCTTCCTTTGCCCATAGACAGTTTAAATAAAGTATTTAATTTGTCAATCTTTAATGTTTGATGAATATTGTGTATATACATGGCTACGAGTTTAAATCTCAGTATCTTTGATTTTTTTATATACAGGGTCATTGATAGACTAGAACAAAACATTGAAAAACTACTGATTACTGAACCATTCAAACCTTTTGCTATAAGCAGATGCCTCGGAAGGAATTAATGACATAAATATTTCTTTAGGAGAATAACATGAACATAATAATTAGAGCTTTCATAGGTAAGAGAGAGAGATTTAGGACATGTTTTTACTTAGACCCATTGAATTTTTTATTCGTTTCTCATTTTATAGCCAAAGAGATACTATATGCATGTTCTACAATTATGCACGACATACTTTCATAAGGCAAACACTAGGGTGCAAGGCTAAAGTATGTCTCGCACGGTACACAAGTATTTACCAACAGTTGGAGTGATGTTTATAATGCACCTCCAAACACCTAATTATTTGTCTGACTTTCTCTTTCCTCTCTCACATTTTATTATGATCATCTGTAAACATGCAACTAATTTTAACATTTTTATAAATCAGGCATCAAGAACACCATACAAAACAAAAGCCAGGCCCCTCTCCCAAATCACAGATTCATCCAATAATTTAAACAATTTCAGCCCTAAATATATCTCTCTCTCTCTCTCTTAATGAAACCCGACGCCGCTGACGGTTCTCTGCATGTACAAGATTGCCACTTCCTTTCAATGCCCTCTTTTACATATCGATTTGAAACAAAGAGATAAAAAATTAAATTATTGTTAAACTAAAACAAAGTAACAAATTTGATAAAATAGTTTCAGAGATGAAAGACGAAATCGAAATAAAAAACGATAAAGTATTCGTGGGTACTACTGTTAGCCGCTCATGGTTGTTTGCAAGCCCTCATTTAGTAGCAAATCAAAATCTACGATTTTTTAATAAAGAAATTGAAATCTGTAGTTTTTTATTAATGAAAGTCAAAATCTTCAATCATTATCCATCCAATGTTTGCTTTCAATATCACAAAATGAAGGTTTATTTGAGGGGTTGTTTGTGTTCCATTAAAATAAGTAAATTATAAAAGTATGTTTTTGTTATGAAAATAAGTAAATAGAGATAGTAATAGAGAGAAGGAGAAGAAGAGAGAATATGGAGAAGTATTCTTATTCATTGATGTGTATCTCAATGTTACAAATGAGCTCTAAATAGAGTAGCTAATGAACTAAGCCCAATAACCTATTAGTATGACTCATTAACCCATTTGCTATTTGGACATCCACTATTAATATTTATAACACTCCCCCTTTGATGTCCATTGAGGATATGCCTCATTAAAACCTTACTAAAATAAAACCCAGTGGAAAAAATTTCTAGTGAAGGAAAAAGAGTACAATATCTTTTTGAGTGTGCAATAATTTGTCTCGTTAAAAACCCTACCAGGAAAATCCAATGGGATAAAACCATGGTTAAGGGAAAAAGATTGCAGAACACATTTATGTCTCCCCCTCATAAAA
>Ga0315915_1009365_pt1 | contig 11150 bp, 8 predicted proteins | sample MpolbnodulesMG_FD_207738 | JGI IMG/M metagenome (GOLD analysis project Ga0315915, IMG submission 207738) | Medicago polymorpha root nodule microbial communities from Los Angeles, California, United States - branched nodules | ecosystem: Host-associated > Plants > Roots > Nodule | place: USA... | reverse complement strand
AAAGACTTTTTAGATGAAGATGATATACAAAATTTCTCCTACTTAAAAGCAGTCGTAAAAGAGACATTGAGATTATTCCTACCAAATCCATTGCTTCTCCCAAGGGAGTCAAGGGAAATGTGCACTATAGGTGGTTACCAAATTCCAGCAAAGACAATAGTGTTTGTAAATGCTTGGGCTATTCATAGAGACTCTCATATTTGGAAAGATCCAGAAGAGTTTTATCCAGAGAGATTCTTAGAAAGTTCTATAAATTTTCTTGGACAAGACTTTGAATTTATTCCCTTTGGATCTGGACGAAGAATTTGTCCAGGTATTTCTATGGCAATTGCATCATTGGAACTTATCCTTGCTAATATTCTCTATTCCTTTGATTGGGAATTGCCACATGGGTTGGTTAAGGAAGATATTGATTTTGAAAGGTTGCCTGGGATTGCTCAACACAAGAAGAACCATCTTTGCCTTTTTGCCAAGGTCCCAACGTAGATGCAATTTATTCATCATCATTGTCGTCTCGTTGTTTGATTATCATATACCTTTCTAATTTAATATGTCAGTCTATTTGTGGTACTTTTTGATTAATCTGTTTTGATTTATCTATCTTTTATAATACAAAAAATCGAAGAATGATACATTTTAGTTCAACTTTGGTTTATATATTTGTTTCAGACCGACCAAAGGTTCAAGTTTCTAGACCCTAAATCTACTATTACAATTGAGATCCAATAAGGCGACGTCCACTCGCCACTGCAATCTACATGCATAGATCCATATATAGCATGTGCCACACTAAAAATATGCCACACATTCTCATTAAGAAAAATCTCCTAAAAGCTCATCAAAACTTTACTAACTTGAATGTTGGAGTGTTTTTGCATGTACACCCTCCCACCCTCCAAAATACTGGTGAAGGATATTCTCTAACAATCGTAAACTAATGCATCAGTTGGTTCGCACCATCTATACCCGACTTTTCTCTTTGATGACAAGAATATTGACGCCTTGAAACCTATCTATTTTTTTCACTATTGGAACAAAGGTCGGAATTGCCACCAAAAACAAAGTAACCACCCATTCTCATGCATTGACTGACGTCACAGTTCGAAAATCTCCGCCCCACCTAACCCACCAACCACAATAATTTCTTCTCGACTTGTGATCATCACCACGACAACTCGATAATTCCTTTTGCTAGCATAATCAAATTATTTTTAATTATCGATCAACATGAAATTGGTTAATGAATCATTAAATTACTTTGACTATTAAAAGTGGTGGCAGTTGTGACGAGATTAACAATTTAGATAGATGGTTGATAATCTATATTGACATAATTGGAGAGGTGAAGCAAACAGATGGAAAGTTGTGATGAGATTAAATTTCACTAACTACTTCTCTAATGCTTTTATTTGATTGATTATATGCTCCTCCTATTTCAATTAGACCTTTACCTATTATTCTTCATACATCTTGAAGTCTCACATAAAACGAGATATCCACTCTATTTTTTTGCCTCCAATGTCTCGTTGAATTAACTAATAGAATAACATTACGCTCCAACAACATGTGCGATTACAAAACTTACTCGATGTCTCGCAACTAACATCTACAAATGTCTTTACCAGGGGCGGACCTATTAAGGTCCTAGTGTGGCAAGTGCCACACCAAACTGATCCAATTATTATTATTATTATTATTATTTTGTGTCAAAAACATAAGCATAACCAAAAACTTTAAACTAGTGCAATGCATTTGATGCAACACAATGAGAATTGTCCTACCTTTGCCTCATATTTTTCACTTATTTATATTATAGTTGGCTTTGTAAGCTTGCAATGTAGTTGATGTGGAACTTAGTATCTATCTATGTTTTACAAAGCACATGCATATAATAACATGAGATGTTTTTTTGACATATAAAGAATGAAATTACTTCTATAAGAAAATAGAGAATGAAATTAAATATTTAATTTGATATTAATAATAAGTAATATAAGTTTTTGTGATTATCAAGTTATATTTTTCGTGCTGCTGGTTGGAAAGTGGTTTTACAAAAGACCTAAAAATTGAGTTTTTATTGTTAGCAACATATGTTTGTCAAGCTATTATTAGGTTTTGACTACTAAAATTGATTTTACATTGTTTGAAATTGAAATTGAATTAGGATGAAGAATATCCACAAAGTCAACTAAGTAACAAGATTTGTGATAAACGATTAAATGATCATTTTGTAAGAGATGTTCTTAGAACAATTAGCAATGATGTAATTTCAGCTTATTTTCAACAAATGGAAAATAGTTTTTTTATTTTATTTTATAATTTTGGTTGCTACAACTATTTTTAATATAATTTTTATTAAATTGAATTTTATTTAATTATTTAACAAATAAAATTGTACCCACATCCTTTATAAAGGAAATTTATCTCCATAATTCCCTAAGCCAAAATTTAATACATGACGTTTGTTAGAATAAACCCGTTTTATTCTATGAAGGTCTATATTTACATGATGCTCATTTTTCTTTGGACTCTTTTGATAAAAACAATACCAAAGGGAAAAATTGCAATTGATGTTTAAATAATAATTTTTTTACAGTGTATTAAATTCTTACCTTTTGGTCCCACTAATAAAGGAGTGGAAAATTACTTCACTCCATAAGCATAAATAGTGTAAAAAATAAACGAGTCAATTCCATTTCCATAAATAAATACAGTAGAAAACATTTAACAATTTCCATTTACACCGAGCGGGTTCAAGTGCGGGAAATGAAAAGTAGTGAAAATTAAAAGCGCTATTCAATTCATTTTCCCGCTTCAATTCAAAACCGCTTTCATTTATAATAATCGTTTTTTTCTTCACTATTCACCTTCTTCTCTTTTCTCCTAACAAAAAATAAGCGCTTATTTTCTCTTTCACCTCAACAATGCCTAAAAAACGCGTTCGTAAATCTTCCAAACAAGACGACGTCGTTCCTCGTTCTTCTCAACGGAAGAAATCCAAAAAATCTCCGGTTAATCCTGTTGAAGAAGAACTTGTTTCTCTTCTTCCTTCCAGAAGAAAGAAAGCTAAGCAATCTTCTGTTAACTCCGACGATGCATGCTTCGTCGGAGAACCTATTCCGGCGGATGAAACTCAAAAGAAATGGCCTCACCGATACACCAAGAACGAGTGAGTTTTCAATTTTCAATTTTATTTTTTAATTTTTTTTGTTGTTGTGTTACTGCAAGATTTAAAATTCACTGCTATGTGATTGTGTTTTGTAGTGAATCGAGTGAGGATGAAAGTTTGAAGGCCAAGTTTCACTACCGTGAAGCGAAAGTTGATGGGATTTTATATAAGCTGGACGATACTGCTTATGTCAAGGTTTCTATTTTATTTTATTAAATGTTCATAAATTTCTGTTTTTGATTTCTTGTTGAAAATTTGGTGTTTTAGGGTTTATTTCTTTGATTGCATGTTGGCAACTGTGTTTTTATGTTATTTTGTTTGATTTTATGTTAAGAATTTTATGCTTTAGGGTTTATTCACATGTTTTCTTGTTGAAAATTGGGCTTTAGGCTTTATTTCTTTTAATGCATGTTGAAAATAGGGTTTTATCATTCATGTTGAAAATTGTGTTTTTTATGGTTCATTTGTCTGAATTTCATGTTGACAATTGTGTTTTATGGTTCAATTCTTTGATTTGATGAAAATTATGTTTTTTATTTTTTGATTTAATGTCTAAATTTTGTTTTTAGGCTCCTTTCATTTGATTTAACGTTGAAAATTGTGTTTTGTATTTTTTGATTTCATGTTGAAAATTTGGTTTTAGGCTGCTTTTATTTGATTACATATTCAAAATTGTGTTTTAGGATTCATTTGTTTGATATCTGGCTGAATACTGTGTTTTCAGGGTTGATTGATTTGGTGTTATTTTTTACCCAGTCTTGATTTTACTGTGTTTGTTTGTTAAATGTTGTTTAGGGGGAGGAAGGAAAAGAGGATTACATTGCTACGATTGTGGAGATGTTTGAAACTCCTGATGAAGAACAATATTTTACTGCCCAATGGTTTTACCGAGCCGAAGACACGGTAAAGATTGAATTTTAACTCTCGTGTTTTGGTTTGTTCAGCTATTTAGGGTTTTTGTTGATTTTGGTGATTTGAATCTGTGTGCAGGTGATTAAGGACCATGGGAATCTAGTTGACAAAAAGAGGATTTTCAAATCTGATGTAAAAGATGAAAATCCTTTAGATTGTTTAGTTAGGAAAGTAAACATTGTACAAATTTCTCCTGATGTAAGTGCTTTATGTAGCTCTTTTGTTTTATAACTTATAATTTTTGCATTATAATGTTCAGAGTTTTGAAATATGTTGATTTCTTTTACTACAGGCTGCAAAAAAGAAGAAAATTCCTCCTTGTGACTTCTATTTCGATATGAAGTACACTGTGCCATATTTAACTTTTTCTAACATTGACAATGGTATGCTTTCATAAATTAATTATGATGATTTGCTTAAGTTTCTTGAATGTAACTTTACCGATTTTTTTTGTGTTGATCGTGGTATGCCCTGATTGATACAGCACCTGCCAAAATAGAAAGTGAGACTTCAACACTTTCAAGTGAATCTGGGTCCAATGTCCGTGCCACTGATAAAAAAGTGGTTAAAGAAAAATCAACTCAAATTAAAGAATCTAATAGGCCCGAGTGGACTTTACTGGATTTGTATTCTGGGTGTGGAGCTATGTCCACTGGCCTTTGCTTTGGAGCGTCTATTTCTGGCATTAAGCTTGTCACGGTATTTAGACTAATTTGCATAATGCTTCTTTGGTTCATTTTAACTTTGCTGGTAAATAATTTTTTTACTGATTTTATAATCTTGGTTGTTTTTGACTTGAAGAGATGGGCTGTGGATATAAATGAACATGCTTGTGAGAGTCTAAAGCTGAATCATCCAGAAACACACGTATGTTTTGGTGTTATTCTGTAGTTGATGTCTGTCATTGTAACTTTTTTCATAATTCTTCATTATTATTCTTATTAACATGCATGAATTGCTTCCGGAAATGTTAAATTCAGGTGAGGAATGAACCCACAGAAGACTTTTTAAGTCTACTAAAAGAGTGGGCCAAACTTTGTGATGAGTTTGTACTGAATGGAGCAGAAAGTACAGATTCTGATTTGAATGCTGTTGAAGAAGCTGAGGAAGAAGCTGATGATGAAGCTATGGATAATTCACCCGACTCTGAGGTTTTTGAGGTTGAAAGACTACTCTCTATTTGCTATGGTGATCCCAACGAAGATGAAAAACCAGGACTTTATTTTAAAGTAAGTTTTCTTGCCTTATTGTGTAATTAATTATTTTCAGCTAGCGGTCATTATTTTTATGCTATAAATTTCTAATCTTTCAGGTGCATTGGAAGGGTTACGATTCCAGTTATGATACATGGGAGCCCATCGAGGGCTTGAGGTATATTCCAATTATCAAGATATTGATTAGTGTTCCTCTAACTTTGCTTTTCTTAAGATTTTCCCCTTACTTAAGGCTTATAGCTAGTTATATGCAAGATTCTAACTGTGATTATTATTTAACAGCGAGTGTAAAGATGCTATGAAAGATTTTGTTATAAATGGATATAAGGAAAAGATACTGCCTCTTCCTGTAAGTCTCACCACTCATTATTGACTTGTACTCAATCCCTTCTTTCACCTCTAATTGTTTATCAATTCTCTGTTATTATTCATTAAAATGATCTTTACTACTTTATGCTTGTACAGGGCCAAGCTGATTTTATTTGTGGTGGGCCACCTTGTCAAGGTGTCAGTGGTTTCAATCGCTTCAGGAACAAAAATGCTCCGTTGGAGGATGAAAAAAATAAGCAATTAATTGTTTACATGAACATTATTGATTTCTTGAAGCCTAAGTATGTTCTGATGGAGAACGTGGTTGACATTTTAAAATTTGCTGGTGGGTTTCTGGGGCGTTATGCTGTAGGCCGTCTAGTGGCCATGAATTATCAAGCTCGAATGGGAATGATGGCTGCAGGGTCATATGGCCTTCCTCAATTTCGGATGCGTGTTTTTCTTTGGGGAGCTCTTGCCACTGAAGTAAGGCCATTGCTTATAGTACTAGTTTTTTATTGTGTTTTTTAAGTTACTCTCTAAATATTTTAAAATGGAAGGTTAATGATTTAACATCTTTTCTGTTTGTAGAAATTACCGTCATATCCGTTACCAACTCATGAGGTTGTATCGAGATCAGTCATCCCCACCGAGTTTGAAGTAAGTACTGATAGAAATAGAGATGTTTGTGCCCTTTTCTTAGACAAGGAACCCATGTTGTGATAGTAAAGTTCTAATCAACGTGATCTGGGTACTCTCATAATGCAGGAAATTACAGTTGCATATTCCACTAATGAAAATTGTCAGCTGGCCAAGGCATTAAACCTTGAGGATGCAATAAATGATCTCCCATCAGTATGTTGATTTTTTTCACTAATACATTGTGAATATAGTTAGATTTTTATAAAATTTTGTTTCCACTTCTTTACTTGGTTTCTTTTATCAAACAGGTTGAGAATTATGATAGCGACGATGAAAGGAGCTATGGGACCACTCCTCATACTGATTTTCAAAAATATATCAGATTAAAGAGAAGCGGTAAGTTTTGTATTGATTTTTGAGTTTTGATGTAGTCTTTGGTTGTTTGCTTTTTTTGTACTCTGTTGTCATTGCAATGAAAGACGTCAGTGGTTTTTTATGAATGATTGTTTTATCTTTCAATGTGTTCAACTTCAAACTAAATATCAAGCTTACCTCCTAGAGTAAGATTCATACAGTCTCTATTTATCAGCTAAAATGTACTGGCAGCATATATATGAACTGCATTTTGCCTCACTCTGGTCTTTTTATAACTAGAACTGTGTATGTGGTCATTGCATGTTGTTACATGTCACATGGTTAGAAAATCTGTCTTTGCTTCCTTCATCATTAAACTGAACTGGTTTTGAATCTTGTGTTTTCTACTCCAGAGATGGTGAATTATTCTGCTGCCTCTCAAAGTGCACCAAGTGGTATGCTGTATGATCACAGGCCTTTGAAATTAAATACCGATGACTATGAGAGAGTTTGCCACATTCCAAAGAAGAAGGTATCATATCTTGAATTGATATTATGTACTGTTATTTTATCTTTGTTGCTTTATCTAAATTTTAATTGTGCTTGCTTGCCTTTTTAGGGGGCAAACTTCAGGGACCTCAAGGGAGTGCTTGTTAAAGAAAACAAGGTGGAATGGGACCCCTCTGTTGAAAGAGTGTATCTAAAATCTGGAAAGCCTTTGGTACTAATCTTGTCTTGTCTTAGGGACACATTTATTTTGAAGTTAGTTCTTTGTTGACCACAACCTTTTTTTTTTTTCCACAGGTTCCAGATTATGCAATGACATTTGTTCGTGGGACCTCTTCTAAGTATGTATATATGTACATCTATTTTAGGTCATCATATTTTATGTCTATTTCATCTATATCAAAGTTCTTATGTATCTGCTGAACACAACAGGCCATTTGGTCGACTTTGGTGGGACGAAATTGTGTCTACTGTTGTAACAAGGGCCGAGCCTCATAATCAGGTTATTGCTTGAAGTTGTGTACATTATATTTTGTAAAACAAATGCCACTTATGCTATCCTCCCATTGCAAAACCTCTTTAAAACAATGTTGTATATGAGAAATGTTATTGACCTCAGGATTATCATGTTAGCATTTTTTCAATTAAACTCATCTGACCATGTTCTTTGTTTGGACTTGTTGTGCAAGTGGCAGTACTTATTTCAATTGTTTTCATTTTCATTTCTGATTATGCATTTTCTGAATCCCATGTTATTCCATTTCCAGGTTCTTCTCCATCCAGAACAAGACAGAGTTCTTAGTATTCGAGAGAATGCAAGGCTACAAGGATTTCCAGACTGCTATAAGCTTTGTGGCCCTGTCAAACAGAGGTATGTGTTTGAACTGGTATCTTATCTTGAGTTAATTAATGAAAGATATAAGAAGAATATTGTTGTTAGAAAACTTTTGTAGCCTTGTATCCACAAATTTTCACATATTTATGATTTAAGATAATACACACAATATTTTATCATATGAAGTATTTAGAGACAAGGATGGCTGAATGTTCAGTCTTCCCTTCCATTTTGAGATTGGAATCTGTTCCTTCCAATTCCTTAACCAACAACTGATTAATCTATCATAACTAACTTCCATTTTATTACTAAATTGCACAACTGCTCAATAACTCTCCTAAGGGATCAGTCCAGAACTTAGGTGTAATATTTCTTATTGGTCTAACAATATAGTTAGAAAGATTGCTGAATGTACTAAAGTAGTTATAGTTTGAGATTAGTTAGTAACATTATCTATCTTTCATTATAATTTATTTCCATTATTATGTATAGCATGGCACTCAATAGTTCCATCTTTAATGCAGGTACATGCAAGTTGGAAACGCAGTTGCTGTTCCTGTGGCCCTTGCCCTTGGATACACATTTGGTTTAGCAATTCAAGGACTCTCTGATGACAGTCCTTTGACAACGCTCCCCTTTAAGTACCCAAGTTGTCTAGCCCGTTCTTTAGATGCTGATGCTGATGGCTCAAGCTGAGCTTGTTCTTGTTAATCCATGTCTTCTCCACTGTTATCTTGATTTCATTTTCATTTTTAAGCCAAGAATATTCAGGCGCTGGAATTGTATGAATTAATGTTTGTACAACTGATGACATTATTTATAATGATTTAATATTCACATTTCAATGATGATTTTGCAAGACATATCTAAAAACAAAAAATATGGTAAATGGGAATGTTTAAAAACTGTGATTGATATAACGACACTTAATTTCAGTCAAAGTTATTTGTATGTTATCAGCAACTCCTATAGACCTATATTACGACCTGTATTGCAGCTTCATATGTTAAAATTAGGAAATTATGGCAAAACCTTGTATGCATTTTTGTGCATCGTATTGCAAGTTTTACTAAGTGGTGCTTTTCTTTAAAAGAACATCTTCAATAACAGAAGATAATGGTGTTGGTTGAGCATAAAATTAGATAGTATTGATTTTAGTAATATATCAATGGTGTTTGGATCCAAAGGTGTGTCTTGCTTTGCATTAACAGGTTGAGTTGCTGCAGAGTTTAAAATTCAGGTTTAAGTCAGTGCAATTGATAAAACTTTGGATTAATAGCATGATTTTCACTTGGTCTTCGGTTAGTCTGTTAGTAGGAATGGTTTCTAATTCGAATTGGTTCCTATACTTTTATGACGGTCTGTTTTGCGAAGTTCTTGCATTGTATCGGGTTTCCACTTTGTATGTGTTGGTGTTGCATAATTTGGTTTTCGCTTGATGTCTGCAGCACCCAATGTTGTTTTGGATAGCAGGTTTTTGATTTTTGTTTAGGGTGGTTTGGTGCATCATTTGTCACTTAGGATTTAATTTGTATATAAAAGTAAAATTTTTCTACACATGTATTAAATCAAACTATGTTACTTAGGTATTTTACAAACTAATTTAAAAAATAAACATTCGGAGGTAATTTGATTGAATACACGTGTAAGAAAGTGGGTACATAAAAATTATTCTTTTACTTATGCTCATTACTAATGAGTCATTAGACAATACATTGATCTAAAGAACATTTGAAAAAACTCATGATATAAAACAGTTATGTTATAAAGGAATATAATAAATAAAATTCATTTAAATGATTATTGAAGTACATTCTCATTATCATATATGATCAAAAGTTCATGTAAATAGAATCACATGAAAGTCACGGGGGTACACCTATGTGATGTGATGATCAATGTGGGACGGTTACATCACATGTTTGCCAAGCAGTGTTGATTTCGTCTCATACGAAGTTTGTAAATTAAAATTGGGCATAAGTAGCAGTATAGTATTAGATTGATATTAACTTCCACATGGAGTGGTGTTGTGCTTAACTGCTTACATATCATTAGAGGACCAACCATCTGAATTGAGTCAAACATCTACTCATTGTCAATAGTCTTATTTAGTTTTATTGTTTCTTGACTTTGTTTATTTTAGTCTTGCTAAGAAGTTTTAAATTAATTTGTTTGTAAAGAGAAATTTGATCTATTCCCATAAATCCATATCAATTTTTGACACCTTAAAATTATTCGTATAAAATCAGTTTAGATTTACAAAACAATATGTTTTAACTTACAATTGTGGATATAAACTCAGTTTGAAAATAGATATGTTATCACTTGATTATTTTCTTTGATGCTAATGAGAACCCAACCATATAAACTTCGTTAATTAGAACGTTTACTCATAGACTCCTAGTCACTGTTTCAATTTAATTATATTATAACAAATGATATTTATGCAATTATTTTATGACAATTTTTAGATAACTCTATCTTTCATATTCTTATTAGTCTCCTTCATTTTTTTTTTCTATTGTTATTGACTAATATAAAAAAGAAAAAAAATTGTTTCAAAAATTGTTTTAAAATAATTGTACAAATATCATTATTCTTATATTATTACTTGAAGTAATAATTATGATTGGTTGATGAACTAAAACCCATTTTGTTGTCTTAGTTGCTTGACGTCATGTTAGATGACATTGAGTCCAACCATGTATCATGGTAGTCTTAATTTGGTTATTAATTAGTTTTATTAGTATTTTTTTATTTGTTGATCACGTTTATAACTGGACATAACACATTGTTTTTGTCTTTTTCATGATACATATGACCTTCATCCGAGGATACACATGCTTTACATAAAGTCACATGGAGCCACAAAACAAGGGCTTATGTTGTATAATTGTATTTCATATTACAGGGCAAAAGAACTAAGCCATTAACCACTGGCAGATTTTGTATTTATCTTATGTTATATCCAAAATAAAATGATCCAATCGACACTTCTTTTTGCTTATGAAAAACAAGAAAATTAAGAAAGGTAATAATAAATTAAATTATTTGTTTTTTTTTTGAGAGAAAATTAAATTAAATTATTTGTTGTCCCGTGAGCATAGCTCAGTTGGTAGGACAATGCATTATTATATGCAGGGTCTAAGGTTCGAACCCCGGACACCCCACTTATTCACCTTATAAGGTGAATTCTAACCACTAGGCT
>Ga0315915_1009363_pt1 | contig 11152 bp, 4 predicted proteins | sample MpolbnodulesMG_FD_207738 | JGI IMG/M metagenome (GOLD analysis project Ga0315915, IMG submission 207738) | Medicago polymorpha root nodule microbial communities from Los Angeles, California, United States - branched nodules | ecosystem: Host-associated > Plants > Roots > Nodule | place: USA... | reverse complement strand
ATATCTTTCACTAAAAGACATTAATAAAGAAACAATTTTATTTTCCCCTTAAATATAAATAAAACTCAATCAATTTAGACATTGACCAAAAAGCAGAAATAAAGAAATAATATTTATGATGTGAAAATTTGAATACTGCCACATATTTAAAATTAACAATCATTTTGGGCATTAACTCTTATAAATATATCAACCCTCACACCCACTCTCACATCACAAATGTCTAATAAGCATTATTGTTTTATCAAACATAAAATATCTACAATTTTCTATTTTCAGATCCCACCAAAGATCAAAAGTGTAGAAATTTGAAATAATATAGGTTGAATAAAAAAATAGGACATCAAAGAAATAAAATTAAAGATATATATTGACACCATTCTAATTCAACAAATTAAGGCATTATGTATACAAATCTTCTCATTTATATTTTTCTCACCATCTAATCTTGCATCCAAGATAGAATATAAACTCACATATGACACATAACATATCTCTCTAAAGTGCGAGACTCTCTGCGTTTGTGATTTGTTGACATAGACAAGTAATACCAGATTGGATCACCACATGGTAAACCATGTGGGTTGAAGATGGTTTCATGGAGGAAGGATGTTCATTTCTTACAAGAAATGAGAGAAAACAAATTATAAATAGAAAAAAGATGAAAAAAGAATTTTAAGAAGAAAGAAATGATAAAAAAAAGGATGGTGTTCTCTATCTGTGAGAATATAAAAAATAGAGTGAGTTGTTGATAATTTCACGGTTTTGTTGATAAGTTGGAGCTTTTGGGGTAATTGTTTTACCAAAAAAATTAAACTCAATAAAAACATGTTGCATCTTTTAAAATTTCTAATAAGGATGTATGTTGTCAACTTAATGTAACACATATGCATTATTCTACTATCACATTCCACCAAAAATCAAAAGTGAAGGAATTTAAAATAATGGAGGTTAAATAAAAAATAACATGAAAACGAGTGACATCCAATAACTAAATTTTAATATAAAAAAATTATCAAATCACACTCACAAACTAACAAAATGTTCATCATAATTTTGGGACTCGCGAGCGATTCTACACTGAGTTTGATCACCACATTAGAGTAGAACCACACAAGTGAGGTTGATATCACATCTTCATCCAAAATGTATATGGGTCATCTTACTTATATGGTGTTCAAAATCCACTCTTCCATCCTATATAGAACTTTAACTCACACTTGACACGCTAACATCTCTTAATCAAGTGTGTGACTTCCTGCGTCTGTAATTATATGTCATAGTAAAAAAAAAAAGTTTAAACGGAAGCCCGTGTTCAAAAAGGTTGGTTGATGTGGTTTCATGAAGGAAGATTTATGTTCCTTTCTTCCATGAGAGGAGATAAATGAATTTAGAAGAATAAAAAAGAATATGAAAAATTAATTTTAACAATAGAGAAGATAAAGGGAAAAATAATTTTGGTGTGTGCTATCGGTGAAAGTAGATGGAATAGTGTGAATATTCAGTAATTTTATGGGTTTGTTGTATGAGTTTGAGACTTTTGAGTGATTATTTTACAAAAAAGTTAAACTCATTTTAAAAAAACATTACATAATTGTAAATGTTTAATAAACATGTATTTTGACAACTCAACATAACATTTCTGCAATTTTCCACTGTCACATGTACTAAAGGTTGAATGAAAAAATTCACAGAAAGAATGACATTCAAAAATTAAATTTTAAGATTAAAATGAAACAAATGACATCCAAAAACTATTCTAACAGTTCATCATAATGTTGTGACTTCTGGTGGATCTTACATTGACTTTGATCATCACATTAGACTAACAGATACCACACAAGTGAGATTGACACTACATCTTCACTCTAAACATTAAGGCATTAGGTATATGAGTCGTATCACTTATATGTTGTTTTGTTCAACAGTTACTCTTGCAGCCAATACGAAAATTTTACTCACACTTGACACATTAACATCTATTCCTTAAGTACGACTCTCCACATCTGCGATCTACCATCATGAACCAATGTCACTTCTCCACAAAGTTAAACCGGGTTATGATACAACCAAAGGACTTTCTAAGGGAATCAACATTGGTGTGGGTCGACTCATTGTGCAAAGAGCAACCACACAAGTGTAAGAGTTTTCAAACTTATTTGTTGTTTAATTTCAACTCTTCTATTTAATGTTTGATCGTAACCAATACTTAATAAATCACAATATATTCTCGCCCTCAAATATAGAGAAATTCTAACCCGTGCTTGGCACGGGTCCAATACTAGTTTGTATAAAATGAATACACTTGTTGCATTTAAATAAATTGATGAAGGATGTCTTTTGTGAGAAATAATAGGATAATAATCAACCATTATTGTGCTAAACTGCACTAACTTTTTGTTTTGTTTTGGGATACACTAAAATTAATAGCATTGAAGATATTAATTGTTTTACTATAATTACTATCGTGCCCGTCTGTCCGCTCTTTCTACTGCCCTAACACATGTGATTATTTTATTATGTTTTTTTGTATAATTTTGATTAAAAATTTTAAATTTTAAAATATTAATGAAAATTATTGATATAATGATTTATAAACAAAATATTGTCAAAGCATATAACAATTATTTATGAACTCAACATATTTTAACTTGCCTGCATATAAAATAAAGATAAAATAATGATCTTTTATTGTATATTCTAATAGTAATTAGTAACATTATAACATAAATGTATAAATGACATGTTATGTAAAAGAAACATTGTTATGATTGCGATAAAGAATAACTTTAAAAACTACATTTTTCGTAAAGTTTCCATCTTCTCCTTCTATTTTCCCTTCTTTAATGAGAACTTTTGTTGAATTTCGAGAAACTCCTTTTAATAAAGCTACATATAATTGACCATGGCTGAAAACATGTTGTGGAAGATAGATTCCGACATTGAAAATGGTGTGCCCTTTAACATTAATTTTTGCTCACATTTGTTACTATTTTTTTTTTTTGAGGATTTAAAATCCAATCTTTAACATTATATTTTGCTCACGTTAGATACTAATATTTTTTCAGAGGATTTAAAGTCCAATCTTTAACATTATTTTTTGCTCACGTTTGTTACTAATCTTTTATTAGAGGATTTAAAATCCAATCTTTAACATTATTTATTGCTCATATTTGTTACTAATATTTTTTTAGTGGATTTATAGTTCAATCTTTAACAATATTATTTGCTCACATTTATTACTAATCTTTTTTTTAGAGGATTTAAAGTCCAATCTTAAACGATATTTTTTGCTCATGTTTGTTACTAATCATTTTTTAGAGGATTTAAAGTCCAATATTTAACATTATTTTTTGCTCACGTTTATTACTAATCTTTTTTTAGAGGATTTAAAGTTTAATATTTACCGTTATTTTTTCCTCGCGTTTGTTACTAATCTTTTTTTAGAGGAATTAAAGTTCCATCTTTACCATAATTTTTTCTCACGTTTGTTACAATTGATCAAAGACTAAAGAAGAGTAACTTATATTAATAAAATAATATGAAAATACTGTTTTTTGTGGAAGGGATATGAAAATATTTGGCAATCTTCGTAGGTTGTATTGAGAGGAATAACACATATGTACAACATAAAAGCAGCTGAAAAAAAAGTAACATGAGTTTTTGTTTTGTACTAGTTTTTTGTGAGCTTAATCTTTGGTTAACGGAGATAAAAGAGGGTTAACGGGGACGATTAGTGACATGGATTACTAATCCACGTGTTATTTCATAATTGACTATTTGTATTTAAAATAAGGGTATTTTTGAAAAGAAAAATCCAACTCAAAAGTATGCTGAAAATGATAGTATAGATTTGGCATAGAAAATGGGATTGGGCGATATACGAGGATGAAATGAATTAGAGAAGAGGATCACATTTTTTATTATGACAGCATTTAATTCTTGATGGCAATTTAAGATGCCACATGTACTTTGTATATTTTGAAAGCCAAGTGTTTGTAATAGAGATATAATTCACTACTCTGGTACCCAAAACAAATTAAAATATATAAGGGAAATGCTATCTAGTGCCCCGAAACATTGGGAACACTGATTAAAGAGTCAAGTATAGTATTCCCTCTGGTCCTTTTTAGAAGAAACAAAAGTATCAATTTTTTTGTCCTTTTTATAAGAAAAATATCAAAAGTAAATAAGTTGTTGTATGCAGGGATCGGGGTTCTAACCCCGGACACCCTACTTATTCACCTTATAAGGTGAATTCTAGCTAGGCATGGCAATGGGGCGGGGTGGGGACGAGTTTTACCTTCCCCATCCCCATACCCTATTCTCACATACTTACCTGTTACCCTACCCATACCCAACGGGATGAGAAATTGAATCACATCCCCATCTCCGACGGGTTCGGGGATCCCATCTCCATCCCCGTACCCGTAGTGAATCATTTTTTATTAATTTTTTTTTTCAAACACCAATGGCAATATTGTAAAGCATTATGTTCCCTTTAACATTTACAGAAAAGTGTCGCCTGACAAGGAGATATGTCGTTTGGACTGGAGTGAAATGATCTAGGGTTGTGTTTCTATTTATATAAAAGGGGTAAAAAAAAAAGTAATTTTTTACATTTGGGACGGGTATGAGTATGGGTTCAGGGTGGGTACATATAACCCCGTTACCTGTCCCATACCCATGTTTTGAATTCGGGGAAAACCCATACCCATACCCAAACCCAGTCAAAGCGGGGAAAACCCGTCAAATCGGGGTGGGTATGACCGAGTACCCACGGGGACAGGTATTGTTGCCATGTCTAATTCTAGCCACTAGGCTACCTGACAAAAAATAAAAAATAAGTTGTTGTAATCAAGACAATTAATACAGGGGCACTAATGAAATAAATATATGGGAAATGTTAACTTGTGCCCTTAAGACACAAGTTAATAATTCAAATATAGAAATTTTTAATTGAAATGTGTGCATTGCATTTGATATTTAACTTTTTAATCATTTAAATGCACAAAATTTTACATAATGTTTCTTTTTTTAGGTTTCTTAACTTGTGCCCTAAGGGCACAAGTTAACACTATCCATATAAATTTATATGAGTATTAAATGCAAATAACTAGTTTCAAAGTGTTTTCTTAGTCTATGTGATTTATGTATTTTGTTTCTTGTATAAAGGAGCGGATTGAGTAGTATTTTACATTGAAAATTGTGTAATCAATGCATTAAAAAGTTTAAAAAGTTCCATTTTTAACTTAAAATTTCCTTTTCTTGCTTTATTAACCGGTGTACGGAGCATTCTTAACATGACCCGAACAAAGAGTTTCTACGGTACACCCTTAAATTAAGGTGTACTTGTACATTTGTTTCATAAATCAATAAATTAACTATCGTTTTTATGTAATAAAGAGCTATTTGTCGACTTTTATATTTTAGAAAATATTATTTCTTAAGAACAAACATCATTTAATTGTTTATAAGAATCTTACTAATTTTTTTTACCTTTTATCAAAAAAATAACCAATATTCGCTATTACAAGTAATAAAAAAAATTGAAAAGTTGAATTTTGTTTCGCTGACACTATTGAAAAATAAAATATAGTTATTATAATTGTAAATGATAGAAAATATTTTTTTCTAAAAAAAATAATTCATTAAACTATTAATTTAAATACAAGTATACATGTACACTCAAATTTTGCGAGTGTACCATAGAAATGGCCTATATATAATTCACAGTCCTTTTATTTTATTGAATGTCAACGTCACATTGTCCAAAGTCATTTAATTTTTTCCCGCTGAATCCGCTTCCTACTCACAACCCCCAACTCCAACTGTCTCTCCCACTCTATTAAGTACTATTAACACACTACTCTGTCACACTTTCTCTCTTCAAATACCATACTTTTTCTAACCTCAAAAAATTCTACTAGTCTCTCATGTCCACAGCCGAGCCACCATCTTCCACCACCATCACCACAACCGGCGTAGGTCTCGGCTACGGCATCACAATCGCCGTAAGCATCCTTGTCCTCATCTCCACCATCATGCTCGTTTCCTACCTCTGCGTCCGTATAAAATCACACGGACGCAGAGACTCCTTCCATCTCGACATCCACCATCAAGCTCATACTATTATTAACTCGGGCTCGGCTCAGCCGAGTCCATTTATCTTGGGCTTGGAAAAGCCCATGATTGAATCATACCCAAAGATGATACTTGGAGAGAGTAGAAGATTGCCCAAACCCAATGATGGCCAGTGTGCTATTTGTTTGACTGATTATCTTCCAAAGGAAACAATACGCTGTGTTCCAGATTGTCAACATTGTTTTCATGCAGAGTGTGTTGATGAGTGGCTGAAAATGAGTGCCACATGTCCTTTGTGTCGGAATTCTCCGGCTCCGTCACCGATAACTACGCCGGTGGCCACGCCGTTGTCGGAGCTTGCTCCTCTGGCTTTTCATGCTAGGTGATTCTTAATTTTTGTAGTTTTTTTTTAGTTTATTTTTGTAACACAATATTTCTATGTTCGAAAATTCAAAACTAGATGATACTAAAATAATTTTGTATTTTTTTTTCACATACATAAGTTTGAAATTGGAATCCTAGAGCAATGCATTTGAATATTTAGCTAAATGAAACTGTATCCATAATTAGGTTGGACTTTGGTGATAGATCTGCACAGATAGATTAAGTGAGAGTTGAAGAAATGATTCAATTTGAGAATGTGGCAATTTATTTTTGTTGGTTGTGAATTTGTGATGTGAATAACAAACATAATTTTTCTCGGGAGAAAAAAGATGTACATAATGTCTATATCTGAAGACTTAAGTAGTATATGATATGTGGTTGAAGATTTACGAAGAAATTCATGTGAATAACAATCGCTTTCTCTTCGATTGAAATTCATGTGACTCCTACTGTTTTATGTGGATCCATTTTTAAAATTGTAGGATCCATATAAATTTCACGAACCAATAGAATGAATATGTTAACGTGAATAGTATTGACACCACTCCTCTTTATTATTTGGCTTAAAGATCACATGTATCTTATTTTTACAGCAAAAGTCTCATATCTAGGCTCTTTATCAATTATTATACCTACTACATTGCAGCTTTGTGATGCAGATTTAAAGAGTAATTGATCTCGATCATTGATTTAAAATCAGATGATCCATATTTTACAATCAATTTCATATAGTTAAATGATCTCATTCGTTAATTTTGACTAGACTGGGACCGGTGAGAATTGTACCATGTCACGCAATTAATGTTAAAGGAGCGAATGAATCTCCAAATTTTATTGAGATCTAGAATCACTGCAATTGCTGACTGATGTTATTGTAATACTGTCACAACTTCAATATTGCAGCAACATTAATGCTGTCTGCAATTTAAAATTCTGATTATCCGTATAAACTAAGTTGCAAGAGTTGACTATCACATTACATTTAACATTTACCCGTATAAACTTAAGTTCATTTTGAATGAATATATAATTGTATAAATTTGATTTTAATTGAAGATTAATAAGTTTAAAAGTAGGTCATTTAATTATATCTAAAATATTTTCCCTTGATGACAAGTATATAATAAAATTTTGAACAGAATTAAAAGGGTTGTGCATAACTTAGGTCTATGAAAGTTATGCTACGAGAATTGATCTTATCGTTTAAAAATACCTAATGATGTAACTTGTTATTCGTTTGTCTTTTATTCATGTGTTGCATTCTAATTTTCTGACATAATTTTAGCAAATCATTATAAAAAAGAACATTTGAATATGTCTATTGAATAGAATAGAAGTTTCATTTTATTACTTCTACATTTTTAAAAAAGGGGGTTTGTAAATGAGGTAGACTTATATCCCGATATGGCAGTGGTGACACACACTGGCTAGGGTGGGAGACTACGGTAAGTGACTTGAACTTTTTTTTTTTGTTCGTTTGCAAAATAAATGTCATTTGATATTTTTGACAATGAATTGATGGCTATGATCTTTGATGGACTGTGGCCCACTAATCTTTGAATATTGTTTTTTAAAAAAAAAATATAAGTTGGAATTATTGTAGTTAAAAAAGGGTGCTTTTGGAATTGTCTCTAGAAGTCCAAGGAACGGTTATTTTCAAAAGCATTATATTTTTTTTTTTACAATTGCTAATCTTTCTCTAATTATAATTATAAATTCTCAAGTTAATGTTCAACGAAAATGCAATTTTTTTCTTTCTTAATTATTTGACACCTCGACATATTTTAATCATTTTGTGTTTTTTGTAACAAATAATCATATTTCGAGGGAAGATAAAGTAATTGTTAAAAGATTGAGATGATTTTGTAACAAAATATTCATTTTATATAGTTGTATTTTTTTTTTTGTGGTATTCGGGGTTCGAACCTCGGACCTTGCATATATTATGCACTATCCTTACCAACTGAGCTAAATCCACGAGGACTTATATAGTTGTATTTAAACAAAATAAATTATTTTTTAAAAGAAAGCGATTTTACTAAAAACACAAAATAGATTCTGATTTTTTTTTTCTTCAAAAAATCTCTAAATTGTCTATTCTCTAATTATGAAAGTTTTTTTTTTGACTTGAAAGCAACAAACATTTATAATTTTAGTTTTAATCAAAATCAAAATATCATTAAAAAAGCACCGTTCATAATTTTTAAACATTAGCGCAATAAAAAGAACGGAAAGACGGGCACGTGAGTGCCCATCTTTTCGCTAGTTTTTATAAAAGATCTATAAAAAAAATCTAAATTATTGAATGTTAAAATAATTTTTATTTAAATTCCTAACAAATGGATCCTATGATGTTTGTTATAACATAAAGATAATTATTTATGTTTGTTATTTTTTCTATACAAATGAATGATATATTTAATTTACATTTTTTAAAAATATTTTTTATGATGTTCATATGTTTTATCTCATATTGAGTCTATTTGATGCAATACAACTACGTCCCTTTGAGTTTTTCTTTTTTAATAGAACTACCTCCCTACGATTTTTCTTTTTTGTGATGCAATAATGTTGGAACAAAATGAGTGTAAACAGTGTTTGTTAAGTTTTGATGATATTAAAAATTTAATTGGTTATGCTAATATTTGTTCAAGTGTGCATGACCATAGACTAAAGTTTATATTTCTTAAAACAAAGTATTGGTTCTGGAGAATAAATTAGAGCAAAGAAATTTTCAATAGAAGGCAATCTGCAAGTCAGAGTCTGAAGAAGCTAGAGTCTGAAGGTCATCTAGAAGGTGATTGATCAGAGTCTTAAGTTCACCCAGAGTCTGAAGTTTGTTAGAAGCTGATGTGAAGACCCTGAAGTTAGTTATTATGGTTATTTGAACACACAAAGGTGCAGAAGGGATTAGAAGACTGAAGCAACGATGATTCTGAAGAATTAGAAGGCTTTGGATGCTTATTCTTAAGAATCTTCTAAAGACTAACTTTTATCCTATAAGAATCTTCTAAAGACTAACTTTTGTCCTATATGAATCTTCTAAAGACTAACTTCCATTATCCGAAAATCTTCCAAAGATATTATATCATTTTATGAGAATCTTTCAAAGATTAAAATATTCGCACAAAATTTTTTAATTTAAATTTAATTGTAAAATTTAATATTATTTTTTCCAAGAAATTTTTATTAAATTATTGCTTTCCACCATATATGTTATTATAACATAATAATTTGTCAAAATTGATGGTATTAAGTGACTAAAAAAAAATTAAATATAATAAAATATTGATCGTTTAAATTGAAATACTATGTTAATAAAAAAAAATTGGAACTAAAGGATACGACAGTTTGGGATACATATATGTAGTTTATTGTTTGAAGGATTTTTTTTTTGAGTAATATTGATTGTATGTGGTTCGAAAATGATTTATATTAATTAATGTGAATTTCCAAAGCTGACCTTGTAATAGCAACAAATATATAAATAAGGGTTAAATATGTTTTTCGTCTCTATAAATATGTCAACTTTTCGTTTTAGTCCCTCTAAAATTTTCCTTTAACTTTTAATCTTTATAAAATTTCCCATCTCCACTTTCGGTCTCTCCTTTAAAGTAAAATCATATATAGAATTCATATTTTTGAATAAAATTTTGCAAAAAAAATCATAATATTATAAGAATCTCACCCAAAAAAAATTAGAATTTTTTAACCAAACATGAATTTAATATGAATTTTTTTATTATTTACGGTTAAAAATTCATATTTAATTTGTGTTTTGTTAAAAAAAATCTAATTTTTTTTGGGAATTTATTTTACAATATTCTACACATTTCTGCACAATTTAAAATACAAAAATTAACTTAAAAATAGGGACCAAAAGTAGTGATTGAAAATTTTATAGGGACTAAAAGTTGAAGGAAAATTTTAGAGGGACTAAAACGAAAAACTTGTATATTTATAGGGACAAAAACATATTTAATCCTATAAATAAATCATTAAATCATCTAACTTCCTTCAAAAAGATTCTCTCCCCCATGGCACGAGACTTATGTGGCCCTCGCACCGCATGCAGCGCCCATGTATTGTTGATCAGTTTATTAGACTTTATAGGATTAGTTGTTATACATATTTTTATTTTGTTAGAACAAATTATACATATTTTTTTATTCGTTATTCTTTGAATTGTATTTTGCATGGTAAGGCTGGTATTCTAGCTATTTCAGATTTTCTACAATTATGTAGGAAAATTAGAATGCAACATTGTAGAAATTTCATAGCTCAACAATGACTAGAGAGTATTAAGCACAAATCTGAAAGAAAAAACAAAAACATTTGCTAACTGAACATTAATATTTTGCTGATATCAAACTTAAGTATATATGGGTTTGATCTCTATCGATGTGTATGGAAGAAAATTTGTTTGAAGATGTCAGCTGTCATACCCTAATTTTTGACCTAAGATTATATAATGGGGGTGTATCTTTAATTAATAGGGGTACATAATTGTGTAAACGAAATAAACACTAGAAAAATCTTATTTGAAAATGATAAATTAATTAATTAATTAATTTAATCATTATTTAAAGGTGCTTTCTTTGTCCCCAAGTTTTGCGAAAATATTTTAGAACGCAATCTAACATATTTTGGAACACAATCTGAGATATTTTGGTAGGCAATCTAA
>Ga0315915_1009361_pt1 | contig 11156 bp, 6 predicted proteins | sample MpolbnodulesMG_FD_207738 | JGI IMG/M metagenome (GOLD analysis project Ga0315915, IMG submission 207738) | Medicago polymorpha root nodule microbial communities from Los Angeles, California, United States - branched nodules | ecosystem: Host-associated > Plants > Roots > Nodule | place: USA... | reverse complement strand
AATCAAAAACTAATGGGCAAGATTTCATAAGTGAAGTTGCAACCATAGGAAGGATATACCATTCAAATGTGGTAAGACTCGTTGGGTTTTGTGTCGAAGGATCAAAACGTGCTCTTGTTTACGAGTTCATGCCCAATGGCTCACTTGATAAATATATTTTCAACAAAGAGGGAGTCATATCTTTAACTTACAACCAAGTATACGAGATATCTCTTGGAGTGGCTCGCGGAATTTCATATCTTCATCAGGGTTGTGATATGCAAATTTTGCATTTTGATATTAAGCCTCACAACATCCTTCTTGACGAAAATTTCATCCCTAAAGTTTCGGACTTTGGTCTTGCAAAGCTTTATCCTATTGACAAAAGCATTGCCACTTTGACGGCAGCAAGAGGAACAATTGGTTACATGGCTCCTGAATTGTTCTACCAAAATATTGGGGGAATATCATACAAGGCTGATGTGTATAGCTTCGGTATGCTTTTGATTGAAATTACAAGTAGGAGAAGAAATTTGAATTCACATGCTGAGGATTCAAGTCAACTTTATTTCCCCTTTTGGATATATGATCAATTGGTTAAAAATACAGTAAGAGAAATGGAAGATGTGATTACGGAGGAAATTAATGATGTTTTGAAGAAAATGTTCATAGTTGCACTTTGGTGTATACAGTTGAAACCCATTGATCGTCCTTCAATGAACAAAGTAGTAGAGATGCTTGAAGGAGATATTGAAAATATTGAAATGCCTCCAAAGCCTTTACTATATCCACATGAAACAAATCAAGAGAATCTTGATACCAACTCAAATGAAACAGAATCAGATACTGGCTCTACCAGTTATGTGGAGGAAATTGCATCCAATCCTTTATTGAAGTATTCAGCTTGAAAATCACTAGTAATTATATTGATACATACTATACACTTGTACTGCTTTGTTGCTTTATGGCCAAATATATCAGTCTATTGTTTTCTTTATTTGTAAGAATATGAAATGTGAATCTGTTACTTAGTTACTAAATTCTAAGTATTGCATATGCAAATGTAAAAATAAAGTAAAGGTAGGGCCTATAACGCCCCACTTCTCCTATCTTACATGCTAGTGTTTGAACTAGAACTTGTGTTATATTTGTGTGACATTTTAAGGTATTTCTGTATTAGGTAAGTTTAGATTATTTTTTGCGTCGAGACAGACAAGTCTAGACAAAAAAAGTTTTTCCATCCACACGAGTAAATTCAGAAGAGTCTTGCTCAATAAATCCCTCAAATTGCTCAACTAATCGGGTGGTAACTCCCAATCGACATTTTTCTGAGTAAACCCAGATCGGATCATAACTCCTTATGAGCAATTTTCTGAAAATGTGAACAATTTGAGGGATTTACCAAGCAAACATCAGTTCAGATGGAAGTGATTTTTAAAGTCCACATCCCAGACTATCTTAAGAGCCCATAAGCCCAATGTTGCCTCTTCCAACATGGGAATTTTGCTTCTTTTTTTTTCCTGCAAAGCGATTCAGTTCGTAACTCCCAAATGTTTTTTTTTTTGTGCTTATAAACATTTCGATAGATATCTCCTAAACATTGTATTACAGACTTAAAAAGAGTAAATAGGAGGACCAATAAAGCCGTCATCCCAACATGGTCACAAAACCTATACTGTTCTTTTTCCTTTCAAGGCTGAAACGTCCTTCATCGTCTCGAAGGACCAAGCCCAGAACTTCACCATTTCCAGCTTGCTGAAGATTCGGAGCATAAGACAAAGATGCCAAGAGAATTCAGTTTGGGTGTGTGTCACAAACAGTTCAGAGGCTCGAACACTGTACACCATTGGATTGGAGAAATAAAAAATCTCTACTGTTGCTGACATGAAAATTATTTAATTCTATGAGGGATTTGCATTTTCCATATTAGGTTCCATTTTCATGCTTGTTGAATATTGTTTGCTGATAAATAGTAATTATTTGCATACAAAGACTTTATAAGTGTTCTTCACTGAGCATACGCCATTTTTGAATTAGAACATTCTACAAATAAGGTTATATTCATGAGTGCATGGTAGAATAGGAGTAGTGAGAATGGCATGTGTTTCATCATGGTTGAAAATTGCTTGCACCAGCTTAGTATTCCAAGTGTTTGTGGGATGCACTAGGAGATGATACACACCTTCAATTCTATTAAATAAGTTGGCATGGTTGTTTTAGGTTTTAAAAATTGTCCGGACTTTATTGAAGGTTCGAACAAACAAATAGATTTTGGAACCTGGAAAATGTAATACTGAAAATGGGCTACTGTTACTATTCAGAACTGAAATCAAAATTATTTTAAGCAATAACATTATTTAATAGGCTATGTAAAACTAAGCTCGTGTTTGGAAAACAAAACTACGGTGCCACTGCAGGGGATGGTAGGATGTTAGGCCTTGGAGATGTCATTTGTCGTGCATTCAACTCTTAATTACTGCGTTCCTGAACATGTTGTATCTAGCTTAACGTCGATTTATAACAATGGTAAGTGAGTTTGTAGAATCTCCGGGTAGCAGCCAAGGTAGATTTCTCAGTTGTCCAATTCCTTGTACAGGCATTCCTTTAGGAGTTTGAAATGGCTTAGGAGGCATTTCCAAGGACTCAACATCTCCTTCAAGCAACTCAACCACTTTGTTCATTGAAGGTCGATCAATTGGTTTCATCTGTATACACCACAACGCAACTATTATCATCTTCTTCAGTATCTTCTCCTCCTCTTCTGTACCATTCCCCATCTCTATTTCCTTCCCTTCGCTAAATTGGTCATAAACCCAAGAAGGGAAATAAACTTGACTCTTATGATCTTCGCCCTCATTCATGTTCCTTCTTCTACTCGCCATTTCCATTAACAACATTCCAAAGCTATAAACATCTGCTTTGTACGATACTCCTCCAATATTCTTATAGAACAATTCTGGCGCCATGTATCCCATAGTTCCTCTTGCAGCTGTAAGAGACACAATGCTATTGTCCGTTGGATATAACTTTGCTAGTCCAAAATCCGAAACCTTTGGAGTGAAGTTTACGTCAAGAAGAATGTTATGAGGCTTTATGTCAAAATGCAAAATCCTCATGTCACACCCTCTATGTAGATATTCAATACCACGCGCTACACCAAGAGCTATATCAAACATTTTCTCGGAACTCAATGAACCCATTCTTTCTCTTGAGAAAATGTGTTTTTCAAGAGAGCCATTAGGCATGAACTCATAAACAAGTGCTCTTTTTGTTTTCTCAACACAAAAGCCAATTAGGTGAACCACATTAACATGGTGAATCGTTCCAATGGTAGCAACTTCATTGATGAATTCTTGTCCATTTGCTCTTGATTTTCCACCTAGCAATTTGATTGCTACTAGGTGACCATTGCGAAGTTGTCCTTTGTAAACAGAACCATAGCCACCTTCGCCAAGTTTATCCTTAAATCCTTTTGTCATTTTTTTAATGTCCGAGTAAGAGTATCTTATTGGCATGAGATTATTGTGAGATTTAAGAAACTCTTCAACTGAATCATATGCAGATAAATGCCTCCTTCTCCATTTATATGCCATGTACATCGGGATAAACAGTAAACCGCCTAAGATTCTTATTAGAAGAATTACTCCTGTTTTGAAAAAGCAAAAACAGATATGTTAAGATTCCTCTATGCAAAAATTATTTTATTGTTGATTAACCATGAATTTGAACTGCACAACTTATCTACCATTTTGAGAAACATACCGATGAGAGCGCCTAATATGTGAGAACCTGTAAAAAAGAAATTTATAAGTAGACCAAACAAATTACCATATGTTTTCTTCTACAAAAAGGAATAAAACATATTTACAGACATGTAACCTAGCATAAATTAGATATCATGCTCACAACTATAAGGGCATGTCTCATTGTTCACTCTTTTTATCTTCTGCAAGTGATTCATCAATAAAGCATTGATCTAACTACTGTCTTAATTTTCAAATGAGATTTCAATATTACGATTAGAGAACGTGATATGAATTCCGTGGATTCACATCTTATTTTTCTATGATCTTATATGCATCAATCTGTTGATTAAAATAGCAAAGAATAGAAACACCACCTTTAGTCACATTTTTGGCTGTATGGATTAGCTCTTTTAAAGCACCTGCATATGTCCAAAGGAGAAAAATATTTATCTAACTGTTGAAGGAAAAAGCTTTTACAAAAATTATATGGTTAGAGGAATTCAAAAAGAAAACTGCTATCAAAGTGAAAGAAATAGAAATTGTACTGACATTTAAAAGACGGTATATAGTCATGACTACAAGGTCTACTTCTTGAACAACCAATGACCTCATTCTTGTTGTTCAACTTACAGTAACCTCTACCTTGACACTCTTTGCAGAATATCTCATGCCAAGAAAGCTCCAATCCATAAACAAGTTGCTGATGGATATTCAAATACGAAAAGTTTTTGCCGTCGTTGTTCAAATTTGAAGTCATAACTACCATGACTAGTATGCTGCATGAATCTTCCAACTCAGAGATTTTCAACTCACCAAGTACAGCATAATTGGAAGAGTTGATTAACCCTTTGTTGCAAGATGAAGTATCCATGTAAAGTGGAGAATTAATCGAAGCTGCACAGCTTATAAATGCTATGGTTTCTAAGTTATTAATATCTAACAAGCTATAAGGTTTTTCAATGGTGAAATTTTCATTTGTTAAAGTATAGAGAGGAATTGAAGAGCAATTTTCTTTGTTGAGACCTGAATCTATGATCCTTATTGTGGAATTTTTGTAGTTGATGGATTCTACAAAGTATTTTCCATTGTATAGATTTAGTATTGTTTGATTGTTCTCACAGGAAAGTTCATAATTTGGATCACCACAGTTTTCGGGATCGGTTTGTAGACGAAAAGGGTAGGTGATGTTTTGTATGTTGCCACAAGATGAAGAGAGACATTGGTGATTTGTTTCTGTTAGGCAAGGAAGAGGGTATAATAGGATCATCAAAACAATTAGATTAACAAGATTTTTCCAAGACATGGTTGAAAGGAGAGAGATTTCAAATTTGAAACAAAGGAAAAAGGTTTATGCTATTGGCTAAAATGTGAAGAAACAATGTTTTAGATCGCGGTTGCAGTTGAGTCGTGATCCCCTAATGTTAGAGATAATTACGGTCAAATGTAGTTGATATGACCTCGATCACGGTTGCATGTGGTTGCGGAAACATCAAAGACATTGATGTTGCGGTTCAGATTGTGGTCAGGGACCGTATTTTGAAACCCTATCCAGAAGTATGAAACTAAGCTTTACTTTTATATTTTGAAGTTTGAAATATTTTTCTATTAGTGAAAAGAAAACTAATCAATTTGATTTTGGTGAATACGACACTTACATTGCAATTTTGATTATGTTCATGTGACATGAGAATATGTTGTGATATAGACACAAGGTTGAGACATGAGAAGAGGATCCTATTGGTGTTGTGTTGTTTAACATCATTGACAAAAATTGATTCCATTACTATGCGAATATGCTGCACTCAAGGATTCTTTGAACTTTGATTTTGATTTTTGATTGGTCTATAAACTTCTTAATTTCAAATTTTTATAACTTATACATCAAATTCATACGTAAGCTTGCATGCTGTGGTTGCTTCTTTGTTTTTTTAATTTTGATAGTGTATTATATAAGTGTACCAAATAGTGTTGACTTTGATTAAATTTGTGTATCCGATTAGTAAATTGTACTTGAAATTCAATGGTTGAATTCTTTATTTTTTGTGAAAGATTTAACTGAACGTCTAGGTACCATTGAAGTGGGATTCTTATCATTCATTTAACACTAAGTTTTTTTTGGCAACATTTAATACTAAGTTGACATAAGAAATATGAGGAATTTACATATTATTTTCCTGTAGGGAAACCTTATATAACTCTAAAAGTTTATTTTTAAGTTTAAATATGAAGGACTAAAATTGTGAGTCAACGAAAGTGGAAGGTGGAGGACCATAAGTGCATTTAAGCCGATAAAAAACTATACCTAATGTCAAATAGCTTGAGCTAAAAAGTAATGTCAAATAGCCAGCACACGTCTGCTGAAATAAAAATTTGTTTGATTAACATAAAAAATAATGAAGATGGTGACTACTCAACAAAGTTTTTTATTTTATTTTAAGGAACTAAACAAAGTTGTTATGTTATTGTCATTCGACTAAACTTTATTATACTATTTGATTGTTCTGTTTTTTTTTTTAAAAGGGCTGTTTGATTTTTCTAGAGTTAAACTATTTGATTTATAGCAACTAATAATGCTTTCAGAAAGAAGAAAGAAAGATTATAAGGCTGTTTGCTAATTTAGTGAATATAATGATAAACTTTATTTGCAACTAACTCAGTCATCCTATTAGTGAATATAATGATAAACTTTATTTGCAAATTTTGATGCGATCAAATTATTGAGGATGATTGAGTTTTATCCAAATGATTTAATAGATGTGTCGGAAGTGGCGTTACACCATCAACTTAAGAATTATATTACAAATGTTCGATTTGATCCAAAATTTGCTAAGTTGAAAGGGTTTTCAGATCTTTGTACAAAACTTGTGAAAACAAATAAATGCAACACATTTGCTATGGTTTATTAACTTTTAAAGTTGGTTTTGCTTTTGCCGGTAACAACCGCAAGTGTTGAACCTGTTTTTTCATTATAATGTATTGTATCAAACAATGTTTTTTTAAGGATTGTATCAAACAATGTTATTTCTTATTTTTAATATAGTTTGCATTATTGTTTCTTTGAAAATTTAGTCCCACATATATCAAAAAGTCTGGATCCGCTCCTGCTCACCACCTTGACTTTTTCTAATAAAACTCACCGATTTGACTTTAGTTTCCTATTTGGTATTTTACTACATATGATAATTAAATTTTTGCTTTCATAGTCATGACATATGTTGTGTACAAAGAATGTTAAGGTGGTTGACAATTAGCCTCAAAAAAATAAAAGATGGTTGACATTCAAAACACAATTCATTGTTATTGTCATTGCAAATATTTAATAGAACAATAAGATCCTATCCTACCCCATTTAATTTCATATACAAGTCTAGTCTACATAATGAAAGCATAGCTGAAACTTAATTATAGAGAAAAATGTGGGGTAATTACTCTACACTAGTTCTTCAATTCTTATGCTTCTTTTTGAGTGTAAATTACTACCCTAACCTTGCTTCAAATGATATTCAATGCATGAAAACAAAGTGTAATCACAAAGATGCTCCTACTATTCAATACCCTTTTAGACTACAAAATATTCAACCACAAAATTGTGGCAAAATTGGGTATGATCTTTCATGCAATGAGAATCACCAAACCATACTAAAATTGCCAAATTCAATCAATTTTATTGTCAACAAAATTGATTACAAGTCTCAAACAATTCATGTGACTGACCCAAATGAATGTCTTCCAAAACTCCTTTCAAATCTCAATGTAACATCCACACCTTTTCATTTCATTGACAATTCAAATTCTAATTACACCTTCTTCAATTGTTCATCCATGAACACTGCTTTACAATCTTATTATTCTTCCATTACATGTCTTTCTTCTAATGGATACCAAGTTTATGCCTTGAACTCTACACTTCAATTAAAAGATGTTAGTTTGACATATTGTACCAAGTTGTATGACATGTCTTTTGTTCCTGAAGATGTTGTTTTTGGCCATGGAGATGATCTTATTTTAGGTTGGGATATAAGTTGTGGTAATGAAAGTGAAACAGAACATGAATGTTACAACAATGTCCACAAATCTAAAGGTATTTTGTTTAATCACTTTTTTAGTCCTATCTTTTTTGTATTTTGTTTTCAATTTTTTGAAACATTAATATAATATACTCAAGTTAATTGGATTCACGTGATTTTACAAATATATACTTAATTATAACCATTATTTACAAATACTTTGAGTGTTTGGAATTGTTTTTTGATCAAATAAATTTTAACTTGACACTATAATTTGAAATTTCTGTCGGAAGGTAATTTAAGTCTAAGAAAAGTCATTTTTATATTAATGTTTTTTTAGAATAAAAACTCGGTATCTGATCTAAGGAATCATGAACAAAATCATTTTTATATGTAAATGTATTGATTATTGAATCATAAATTACTTTTCTTTTACCTCAGCTCGGTTTTTACAATAATAAATTATACAAATTGATTGCTTCAAAACTAATTCTCTCCACTTGAAATTTATATCAAATTGAAACATGTTATAGATAGATATAACAAGAAATCAACTCGACAATTAGTGGTTTTTATAAGCATGACAAGGTCGTCTTAACATGTCCTTGACTTTTTTTTACAGGAGCGGGGAAAAAAGTGGAGATTCTAGGTGACAATTACTCACAGATTATGTTCTCTTTGGTTTTATTATGATCATCATTATTTTCAAAGTTCTAAATTATGAGAGTTTAATTTATATACACTATTAAAATGTGTTGCACTCTTAGCAAATCACAATCAATCAAACGAATGACTATAGTCAAACATTTTTAAGCATTTGACCGTCATGATTGATTAGGGTGTAAAAAACTTTACACCGACAATATATATGAATAAATGCAAATCATAATCTCACACTCGATCACAGTTGCAAAGACATAAGCATATGTCGGGTATTACGGTGCGTATGTCTGAACCACGGTTATCCATAGTGATTTTGCATAAGTTTCAATGTATTTTTTGGAAAATCATTTCAGACTACCGTGATTATGGCGTACATACCATGATACCTAACGTATATCAATCATCTTGATGTTGCAATCTAAACTGCTAGTCACCAATACTTCATCATCTTGAATGTTTGGATTAACGGTTTCCTCTCTGTCGTGCAGTACCAATACTATCCTGTCTTGGAATTTTACTACTAGTCACTGTACTATACCATGTTCGATATAGAACACAAAAAGACAAAGAAAACGAAGCAAGAATAGAGAAGTTCTTAGAAGATTACAGAGCATTGAAACCTACAAGGTATTGCTATTCAGACATAAAGAGGATCACAAACAATTTCAAGAACGAACTAGGGCAAGGAGCATACGGAACGGTGTACAAAGGTAAACTATCTAACGACATATATGTCGCGGTCAAGCTTCTCAAAACTTCCACAGGAAACGGACCTGAGTTCATCAATGAAGTAGGAACAATGAGTCAAATTCATCATGTCAACGTTGTTCACTTAGTTGGCTTTTGTGCCGATGGACACACACGAGCTCTTGTTTACGAGTATTTACCAAATGGTTCGTTGCAGAAGTTCATTTCCACTACGGATTTCAAAAACCACTTTTTGAGTTGGGAGAAATTACAAGAAATTGCACTTGGAATAGCGAAAGGAATTGAGTATCTTCACCAAGGATGTGACCAAAGGATACTTCACTTTGATATAAAACCGCACAATATTTTACTCGACAATAACTTCACTCCTAAGATATCTGATTTTGGTTTGGCTAAGCTTTGTTCAAAGGATCAAAGTGCGGTTTCCATGACCGCGGCTAGGGGGACTATTGGTTACATAGCACCGGAAGTTTTCTCTAGGAACTTTGGGAATGTATCGTATAAGTCTGATGTTTATAGTTTTGGAATGTTATTGCTAGAGATGGTCGGAGGAAGACAAAATGTCGATGTGGTAGAGAAGAGAAGTGGTTTAGGGTATTTTCCGGAATGGATTTATAATTTGTTAGAGCAAGGAGATGATCTGAGAGAACATATTGAGGTGGAGAAATACGCGAAAATAGCGAAGAAACTTGCGATTGCTGGACTTTGGTGTATTCAATGGCACCCGGTCGATCGTCCTTCTATGCAAGTTGTTGTTCATATGTTGGAAGGAGATGGAGAAAAATTAAGTATGCCTCCAAATCCATTTGCTTCTGCTGATCCTGCTATAATGAATGTGAGTTTAATTGGAAGGCACCTTCATAGAGAGCAATGATCCATGTTAATATGGACTATATAATATAGTCGACATGTATGGATTAAAGATTATAAAAGTCCTTTGTTGATTTTGTTACTACCAAATTCTGTATGGAAATAGTATGATATAATACATACATGAATCTAGCATTTTTGTCCTCTTTTTATTCTACTCTATTTGTAAACTTTTATTAAACAGATGCCTCATAATTTTTTATTTTGGAAATTGATTCTTAATTTTAGATATTAGATTTCAAGATATGTAGTTTTTGGACTTTATCTGGATTGATTAATATTAACTGATTGAAGGATTATGCATTAATGTTTTTTTTGAAAATTCTTCTTGTTCAAATGATGTACTTCATTTTTATTTGTTTTTTGAGGGGGTGTTCTTCATTTGTTGTTGTTAAAGCTTATAAAATGAGATTATTTGATATTGATGTGTGTGTATCAAGCTTCAATAACAGTAGTTTATGAAATTAAATTTTGGAACATTTTGTTTACAAGATCTTAGCCTCTCAAATCCCAATACATGGATAGACCTCATCCGATATCTAATTTGCAACTCATATAGTTTCAGTTGCAAAAAGTTTCACCTCTATGATGATAGCCATCATCTATAAACAAGGATGGGCATATCTAATGCTATGTGTGGGCTAGAGCCCCACTATGTACCGGGGATTTAATTCCAAAATATTTTGGGTCTATTTAGTAAGCCATACATTTGAGCTTATAACAAATGTCATATAAGTTCATTTGATTAAGAAGATATGTTTGGTAATTCTCACTTTCTCACGGGCTTATAATTTATCTTTAAATTATTTATCTTTATCTCTTAACTTTAAATGATTGTTTAGAATTTCTTCAAGTTCATAAAAAAATGTATTAACATGCCGACTGGAACAGACAATTGTCATGACCAGCACTACTTGCTACAAGATTTTGTAAGAAAGAGAATGGGAATGTTTTGGGAATGTTTTGTAATCTTTATTTCAGTCGTTGTAATTTTATTTCTTCTCTAACTAGACAATTTTATAGGTGTTTTGAATCTTGTATCGTTAAATCATGTAACTCGGAAAAGTAAAACACCTCATGGAAGTTATAGAAGTTAGAGAATCAAGTGCAACGAACGTTTAAATTAAAGCCAAAACAACTTGGAAAAATGTTGTTCTAAGTCCCAAAATCATATCAATGATTG
>Ga0315915_1009355_pt1 | contig 11163 bp, 6 predicted proteins | sample MpolbnodulesMG_FD_207738 | JGI IMG/M metagenome (GOLD analysis project Ga0315915, IMG submission 207738) | Medicago polymorpha root nodule microbial communities from Los Angeles, California, United States - branched nodules | ecosystem: Host-associated > Plants > Roots > Nodule | place: USA... | reverse complement strand
TCACCAAGAAAGGGATCTTGATTGTTTCCTTGGCCTCCTTTTTGCCGAAGGTGACCAACAGCTCTACGTAGCCCCAAGGTTGAGTAGATGAACCTTTGAAGCCGTAAAGTTCATTTCCATCATAAGGAGAAAGGTTTTTCTCCATCAGCTGGAGAGTTTTGAATAGGCTGGTGTACATGATGTCACACGAGGCCCCTGTGTCAATCAAGACTCGACGGACGTCGGTATTGGCCATCGATGCTCGCACGAGCAAAGGAATGGCTGAATTTGAGGCCCCACCAGGCAGTTCAGAGTCGTAGAATGCCAAGGGTGGTCTTCCTCTGATGTTGGAATTGGAAGGGACCAGCAAGTTGACACTCATGAGCTCTTCAAATTTTCTCTTCATGCTTACCATGGAGATGTTCAACGTTCCTCTTGTGATGACGTTGGCGGAGGGGAATTGTTCCCAAGTGCATGAGTAGGGTACGATTTCCACGCTGTTAAGGAAATCTCCTAAATGCTCTATGGACATGGCAACTGTCTTGTCTTGTCTTTTTCCGACTCAGGGTTCTTGACGAACTGTTTGAGCCGTCTTCGTTGGATGAGGAGTTCGATCGCACCTTTTAGATGGATGCAATCGTCGGTAACGTGCCCGTGGCACTTGTGGAACCGATAATATTTTGTTTTGTCGATTCCTTTCCTTTCCTGCGATGGAGCCTTTGGTGGTTTGACGCCAGCTTCTCTCAGATCGGCTACAACGATCTCGACGAGGATTTTCTCCCTGGACATGGCCAATGGTGTGTACTCGGTGAAGCGACCGTTGGGTCCTTTGCCTTCACGACCTACTTTGCCTTCCTTCTTTTTCTCATGGAAGGGCTTTTTGGAGGATTCAGCAGCAGGCTCCTCCTTCCTGGATTTGTTGAAGTTGTCCGCATACAGTTCTTCTTCATATGCGATGTAGATTTTTGCGATCGCTACGAACTCATTGAGAGTCCTTGGGCGATCTAAGCGGACAACCTTTTTGACGTCTGTGCCCTCGCGTAGACCCTTGGCAATGAGGTACCGCTTCATTGTTTCGTCAGCACCTCTTACATGTACAACTTCTTTGTTGAACCTCTCGATGTAATCTCGGAGAGGTTCGCTCTTTCCTTGAACAATGGCTTCAAGGGATGCCACCGTTTTTGGTTGCGTCCTTGAAGCGGTGAAGTGGGTCGTGAACTCGTAGCAGAGGTCGCTCCATAAGTCAATGAAGTTTCTCCGTAAGTTCTTGAACCAAGTGACGGCTCCTCGTCGCAGTGTAGTGACGAAGAGTTTGCATTTTACGGCGCCTTGCACCGATTGGTCGGTTGTTCCATCGTATGAGTCCATCTGGGGAGGCTTCTCTAGTCTGCGGGGGATAGGAGCTTCTCTGACGCCGTGTGAATGGACCATAAGCATTACAGTCATTCCGGGCATCGTGGGTGCCCTCGGAGCTAGAAGAGGACCAAGAGCGTCCGTTGCGTCTTGGTTGGGATCGTCTAGGTGGAGATCCCCTCAGAGGGGATCGTCTGGGAGGATACCGCCTTGGAGGAGTTTGTCTGGGTTATCTCCTTCTAACTGACCTCCTAGTGTAACTTTGAGATCTGATGCTTACTGAATGCCGTGGGGATCTGGAACGTGAACGGCGAGGGCTCCTTCCTCTTCTGGTACGTGTCGGGGAAGGAGTCTGTTTGGTTTGGACCAGTGGATGCGCTTGCTCCTGATCCATCAGTCGTCGATTATGTTCCTCGATTAACGACGTCTGTCGTTGAACCGTGCGGAGCAGATTGTCGACGAGGGCCCCAGTTGGTGTGGCATCTTCTGGTGTCTTTATAGGTCGCCAGGGACCCTGCAGAGGTCTTTCTTGGAGAGGAACTGCCTGCACTAGTTCCTCTCTGGGTGTACCCCCAGGGGAAGGTGAAGACGTCATACCATCACGTTGAGGGATACGAATCTCACTTCTCAGCTGGGAGTTGGCACCGTTGGTAGCCATGGTAATTTTTTGGAAAGCTTTGGTTTCTAGCTAGGTCAAAATGGGGAGAGCTTATATTTCCCACAGACGGCGCCATTGATCTCACCTGATCAGAAGGTGACTGTCGGTGTCTTGAATGCGGTGGTTTGAGTGGTGGTAGAATGCTTCAAGAATACTTCTTTGTACCTGCAGTCGCTCCGACGCTCAAGTCAGTGGAGATCAGAGAGTGAGGGTTTAGAGGAAGAGTTCGATTCTACCTTGGGGACTGCGATGAGTCCCCTATATATAGAGGTGGAGGGCTGCAGAGCCGTTGTAATGGCACACCTGGCTCTGGTGATTACGAAATCGTGGGAAGTGTAACCGCCAGAGAGTTTATTGCGGGAACGTGCGAAGAAACATTGTGGTTCGTTTGAACCGGTCTCGCTCGCTCCGTGCACCCCCCTCGCGGGGAAGGGGTGTGTCGCAAGTAATTTTGCCAAACGTGGTGTTTGGGCTTTGCATAGTATTGGGCTCAAGTAAATGGGCCAAAACTCCTTTTGCCCGGTCCAGAACAGTTAGTGTTTATGTTGAGGATGAAAAAAATCAAACTCTTACCTCCTAGATATCATTAGTTTGGTCACAACCACATACAGAGACAGATGTATCATGAAGGCATGTGCCTGCACAAAGATTTCATAATTCTTTTTTTACTGGTATAATATATATGTTTTTATATTGTTAAGAAGGGTATGCCCACACACCCTTCACATAACCTACATTTTTTTAACTCATTCAATGACACAAGTTTTTTTTTTAAGGGTCACTCATCCAAGTTAAATTTTATAAGTTGCTTCCCAATTTTTTTTTTTTAAAAAAAAGCCTATTCAAATAAAGAATAAGTCTTCAATTTGGTCTTTAAACTATCACTCCTTTTTAAATTTAGTCTCTAAATTATATAAATATAATAAGTTGTCTCTAAAGTATTTAATATTCGTCAATTTAATCTCTGTTATTAAGATGTTAGTGACTAAACTGATGGAGTTTTACATACTTTAGCGACTAAATTGATGAACTTCATATAAATTAAGGACTAGTATTATATTTACGTAGTTTATGGACTAAATCAGAAAATGAACGATAGTTTATAGACTAAATTGATGGTTTGTTCATTCAAATAAAAACAAAATACAAGCAACCAGAGATTGGTTATTTATCTAGATGGTGCCCCCACTATTCAAAATTTATGGATCCGTCATTGACCACGTATAAACATGATGGTGCTGTAAATTTCCCCACAGTTTCATTCTTGGCTGTTGGATGGGTTTATGTCACAAGACTCACAATTTTGTAATCTAATTCAATGGCCTAAATTAAAAATTGTGTGTAACTGTGGCATAATTTAACTGCAGAAAATCCTGGTCCACATGATTTAGACACACACAAAAGTACATATTATTTAATTAATATTTCTTTTATTGTTTTTCCCCACAGTTTTTTGTTTTGATTGAAAAGGGAACATTTCTATTGGTTAATGATTTTGACTGAAATATACTTTTCTTTTTGAAAGATTGTCTGAAATAATACTTAGAATGAATTAATGGATAAAATTTGTACAGTTTTTTTTATGAGAAAATGTAAGAATGACTTAGCCCAATCAATGTCCCACTTTATTGTGCCGATTTTGAAACTTTCTTGCATGTTTTGAGGGATTGCAAGATTAGGTGGCAAAAGCAGTTTCTAACAACTAGTCTTGGGGAAGCTAGTAAGTGTCTCATTGGAGTTTTTCAACTACAAGCAGCTAGGAATGACAATTGAGAAGAGAGGAGAAGATGTGTGTGAGTAACTAACTTGTTCACATGAATCCATCTCCTTTTGTATTTATATAGATAGAAACATACGAGGATAGCATCTATCTATAAATATCTATAGACATTTGGAATCTAACATAGAAAAATAATATTATAATATAAAACTTTTTTTTTAATTGCATGCACAACATTATATCATATTAATTCTCTAAAAAGCATGATATCATATTAATACTTTATAATATACTATATATAGTTAAAAAAAAAACTATTATTATGAGTTTATCAACTTAAAAATATGAAATAATACAGAAAAAAAGTTCATCTCATTTTAAAGTAATAGAAATTTTATACTAATATTTTATATATGCAATAAAAAGTTACTACTAGTATCTTCACCCTCATTCAACAGATATTCATTCAATCAGCACAAGCATCCATGGATATAGGTATTTTTGGCATCCTAACTAGAAAGATGTAGCTACATGGTAACATATTAATTTGTGTTCATCAATAGGTGGTCCAAGTGAGAATGTAATGGATGTATTGTTAGACAGGTGCCTGATTACGGTAAAGAAGGGTCCAGCTCTTTCAGAGGATTTAGAATATAATTGAAAGTTGAAGAAACTTATGGGGAGGGATTTAAATTGACTGGTATACCTCATGTTGGGTCTTCCCTCCTCCTGGTAGTGTGGTGAAACTAAATTGTGATGGAACCATGTCTGGCCATGCTCGTGTGCTACATGAACAAGTGTACTAAAGGACCATAATGGATCCTTTCTGTGGGGTTTTGCAATTAATCTAAGATGTGATTGACATGTTTAAGTACATACCACAAATATACAATACTAAAACTCAACAAAACAGATTCCAACAAATGTGGCAAGAATAGCAGATTCCTCAACAAACAATTAATCTGTGAAGACATGGTTAACAAATGGTTATCAATATCATTTAGTTGCATTAAATGTGAACCTATGATCCTCCATCAATGAGTTGATCTTCATCCTTTCTCTGGAACATGTTTGGTTTCATGGAATTCCAAAATATGTTTCATGACGAGTTTCAACTCTACTGACTGTTTCATGTGTTTAGCTCGAGGATAAGCTAAGATTATTTGAATTATTATCATACCATTATAGAATTCTTGGGGATTCTTTTTAAGGTCCTTGTTTTGATCTTCGTTTTGTTGGTTCAAGACGAGAAGTGAAAACATGTAGTTAGTCTTTAAACTGTCTAAAATAACTAATGTGATTCAGAATTTTAAATTTTGAAGTATTACATTGAAATTGCTGCTAGTTTTGAAAAACAACGTGGCTATCACTCATTTTGTACGAAGCATCTCCGCCTTTTAACACAGCAACCTTCCTCGCCAGTGGTTCTGCCGTTGAAGTATAACCACTGTGGTGACTCCTTGCCATTGGCCATAATCACAACACCACTTAGTTTCTCCATCAATCTTTTCCTATTTTTTTTTATTATTCTCGGTTAGACGTACATAACCAATAACCAATAATACACATTACTGAGTCGGTATGTGTTTCTGATACTTAAAATCCATCAGCTTGTGGATTTAGTCTTGAACTTTACTAACACGTTATTAACATAGTACAATACTTACATTACAGATTATCTGTCTCTTTTTCATTCCAAACAAACTGGATGCCTATAAAGGCTTCTTATCAGCAAAGCTACTGCATAAAGTATTTAAGGCATTTGTTACTAAACGACAAGTATTAAGCAGAATTGCTGTTATAGAATAATTATTTCATCAAGAACAGAAGATTTGCTCAAATCACCATATTCGGTTGAGTTTAGACTTCTGACGGAATTGCTTCTTTGTTATGCACCAGGGGGCAGGAAAGGTACTCAACTGAACATAATTCACAAACAGTCAGCTCTACAGAGGCACAAATTAATTATCATGTAACCATAAAGAAGCTGACACAAAAGTTGTTAATGCAAATCGAGTCAAACCGTTTTATACAAAGGTTCAATATGTTTGAACTCGATCAACATAAAAGTGAAGTCCTATGAAGCAAGGAAAATGTGAATGTTTAAAAGAGTTAGTGGATAGCTCACACTGCCAATAAGCTTTGCGCCAAACCATGCCGTATCTGCACCGTGTGGAGGAGGGATGACTCTGATTCCATTCGACATATAAGGAGGAAGTAATGAATGAAGTTCCTTCTGTAACCTCTCTGAAGCATATGAACCCAAGAGTAGAGTTAAAAATCTTAATGATATATGGGTAGTCTGTGTTGTGGTTCCACTTTATCTTTTTGCTCAGATGCAAAGACGAAAAGTGTCAAAATAAAAAGGGAAATTTACCTGATAAGCCTGGTAAACATGCAGACCCTCCCGATAAGACAACGGTCTTAAACCAATCACTGCCGCCTGCTAATTCTGCCGAATGACAATGGTCCATACAGAGAGCTACGGCATGGTGCAAACTCATTGCTCGCCTATACCAAAATGTAATAAATATGGTTAAGCTAGGAAAATATAAACAAATAAGATGAATGGGGTCAGAATCAATTACTAACTGTACGATTTAGACGATTATCACATATCATCATATCATATAAATACTGTATGGTTTAGGTTTATTAGTTTTCAAATTGATAATTATCACCTTATTCAAACAATATAAAAAATGCCACTAATTATTGAAAATGGTTTGAAATCAGAAAGAACAGAAGTGAAAAGGTAACACGTCCAGTCAGTTATCAAGTAAAGCTGCTAAATAGTGGCAGACATGAATATAATCTCTGAAGAACATCTGTAATACTAATATGATGTTTGAAAAAAGTACAAAAACTTACACCCCAGCAAGACGTGGCTGGAACAAAATCTCTCCTGTTTGAAACCGCTCTTTTGAGAGTGTAAACTTCCCTTCAACGGCTTCAAATGATGCATGTGTATCCTTCAATAGCTCGGCTTCATAGTCATAGGCAACATAGCATAGCTTCTGTTTTCATGTAACCAACAAGGTATCAGGCAACCACATTCAACTTAACATAGCTTAGAAAAAAGGAAATATTGTGACTAGGTTAAGAGATGTTTCAGCTAGACTTAAATTCATAAGGAAATATAGGGGTCCACTTTTGTGCTCCCAAGTGCATTTGTGGCCTCAAAACATAAATAAAAAGAATCATCGGTTAATTGTTTCGAAACAGAAAAGACAACAGAAATACCTCTTTCAGTGTGCGAACGGTGTATAAAGATTCAAAATATAAGTTGTTTTGTTGCATTTTCTCTCTAAGAAATCCTGTAAGTTTTAATGCTCCAAGCCCAACAACCTCCACACCCACCTTTCGCATCACTTTACCATTTAAAACTGTAAATCAACAAAGCATATATGCTCAATAAGGGGAGGAAACCGAAGAAATCAACAATAAACTCATTGATTGCAGAATGTTATTGATAGGGTATTTCTAGGAGTCTAAGACAAAGTAGAAAGAGTAAACAGTTATTTTAGTCCCTAAACATGTGATGAGATGTCACTAGTCCCTAAACGAATCAAAATTACAAAATCATTCTTGAGTGTGTTTTTCATTTGTTATTTTTAAAAAGACCAAACTGACAAATGAAAGACCAAACCAACTAACAAAAGACACATTTGATGACCAAACTGACAAACAAAATACACATTTGAGGATTTTTTGTAATTTTGATATATTAAGAGACTATCGCAACATCGCCGCACACTTTCAAGGAACAAAATGGTTGTTTGCTTAAAAGAGAAATTAGTTCAGGACAGTTAGAGTAGTTAGCTTGTTAGTTAGGCGAAATTAGTTACAAGATAAATAGGAGGGTTCAAGGGTAGAGGGGGGTCATTAAGATTTGTAAACATTTGATGATTTGAGTGACCAGAGCGATGGCTCTGAGCTTTCGAGGAGATCTCTCTCTCTCCTAATATCAGTATTCAACAGAACTGTTTTCTTCTTTCAATACTTTATATCAATTGTCCTTTTCAATGTTTCCACATTCCTAACAATTGGTGTATTTCATGCAAGAGATATATTGTTAAGCATAATAAGGAATTTGAATGTGACAGCAAAATCATAAAACATACTTGGAACTACAGATGTAACTTGAAAGCCTATATTAACAGCTATTCCAGAAGTTTGATTTGCAGCATACAGAGCCAAAGTTGCCTACATTACAAAATCGAAAACAAATAAGTTAAGGTAAATATAGTCAAAACAAGTGCAGCACAAAACTAAATAAAAGAATAGAATTTGATACGTACTCGTCGATTTACAACATTAACTACCTTTCTATCTTTGCTATTTTCTGTTTACTGTTGAGCTATGAGATTCTTCCCAAATTATACGCTCACTAATCTTTGCAGAGTGATTTGAACTAAATAATTTTAGGAGAATACGGAACTGTGTTAAGGGTCAAGATCAGGGAATACTCCTTAAAGAGGTGTAAGGACCTAAATCCATTTATGCTCTTCTAATTATCTAAATTAAAGAACGAAGAGAATGGATCCTCCAAATGCAACACTCAGATCCAAATCTTATTTAGCATAGGCTAAAAGTTAAGCGAAAGTATTATCTTAGTTCTCAGTAAAATACGCTACCTGGTTGAGAGCACAAACAGCAGGAACATTCATGTCAAACAGAGCAGCACAGATTGCTTCTTTAAGCTGCTGTCTTGATGCTTTGGCTGATTCGGTGTCTGCAAGGAGAATAGAGATCTTTAAATGGATAGAAATAACATAGATACACACACACAAAGTCAAGATTCGTTGACACCATGTGTCAAAACTCAAAATCGGCAGCAGCACCTTCAAATACTTTTTGTAGAAGGAAGATTTAACCAACCACTGAATCATATTATACTGTCTACTGTCCTGATGATCATGTATGCAAAACTTTAGAGTCTAGACAATGGATGTAATTTAATATTAAATATTTACTAATATTCTAAGTATCATATTACACGTTAAAACAAAATGGTGAGTTAAAATATCAAATAGCTCTTGAATTGTATTAAATTTTGTAGACTTGATCTACCTAATACAAACTTTAAATTCAACAATGTATATGTATGTGCCACATAAGCAGGCGCACGGCATATATAATCATTAATATTTCTTTTACTTGAAGAAGAAAACTGTGTGGAAACATGTAATTTGCACATCGATGTGTGGTTTCTTTGTGTACCAATCTACACGAATAGTCATATTGCATACGGTTATAGATTGATAAGTTTCAACTATAAGCCAGTGACTGCATGGTATATTTTCAATTTTACTGTTATGAAGGTAGACTAGACAGACCAGGCATTTTCATTTATCAACTGGGATATTTATTGATATTGGTTAAGGTTTGGCACCTGGAAATGTATCCAAAAAATTACTCAGATTTCATAAATTATATCCAAATTAGTTCTTAAGAGTGAAGAAGAAGGCCATCCATGGGCTTCACTAAAATCTTGACCAGAGTAAACCCCTAAATTGGTCTTTCAAAATAGGGTCATCACATTATTTCTCCAAAGAATTTGTCACCAAATTAGTCCCTAAAGATCTAATTAACTCGGTATTGATACGCAACTAATGCAAGTAATTGTGATTTTCAAATATGAAGGAAAAAACATTAACTAACCATCATAGTGGCATAATGGCAAAGAAACAACAACCGCTTGAGAACTTGGTTTCACCTTCATCCTGCAGAAACAACAATGACCCTTTCCACAACTCAATTGCTACTGTATAGTATTGATCATCTCTTCGTATTTGCACAAATTATCAGAAAACAAAAAATTGCTTCAATAACAAGAAGGAAAAACCAAGAATGACTCGCACCTGCCATAGACAGTTGCAAAAAAATGTCGAAGCCTAGTATATATCGGCGTTTCCACATTACCAAATTCCTGCAAATGAAATTCCCCAGCAAAGACATAACTAAAAGGGAACGATTAAAGCAAAAGAAATAACATTTGTTTGAAAAAAGAAAGTAAAACATGTATTAATTTGAAGTTGAAGAAAAATAGTTTGAGCAAGATAAAATAAACTTCTCATTTCTTAACAAATATAAAAAATGATCTCCATCTAAATATTTTTAGAAAGCTCTCGTTTATAAAATCATATTTAAAATCATTAGAAAGCTACCTTTTAGACAAAGGAGATAATCTTACCAAAAAGGTAGCAATTCGTCCCAATGGACGGTCCTCTTTGCTCCAACCAAATTTGCAATATCCAGAACCACCTACACAAAATCAAACAAACCTATCTATGTAACCAACTGCAGTTAAAAAAACATCATCCTATGAAGCACAAACATTGTCGCACCAAATAGGCTAAAAGAATCTAAATTACCGTTATGGCACGTGATAATTTTGTCAAACTCAGAGTCAATCCAAATATATACTGAATAACTAACTAACCGTCGATGATAACAGCGGGAGGAAGTCGCTCCCGGTGACCAAAAACATGCTTAAACGACACGTGTGGTGTTGTCGTCTGAGTATCAAAGATTCTGAAATGAAATTATTAGTTCCAATTAAACAACACAAGTTAGTTATTTACTTTATGATTACTTACGGAAGAGGGTAACCAGAAGTTAAATTAGTTTCCGAGAAGAGAATAGAGTGAAAGTGTATAGGCTGGTGTGTCTGAAGAAAATGAGCCCAGAGTTCGTTATCAGAGACGAGAGATCGCCATGACTTGCAAACGAGGCAGAGTTTGGCAGCATGTTTAGGTCCCAATAGTCGTGTGATTTTGAGGAGTATATCAGGAGGGAGTGAGTCAAATAAACCCAAAGGACTCGGTGCATGATGATGATGATGATGATGATGGTGTGATCGTGATGATGATGATGAATTGGAGGAGGAGTTTGTGTTGGTGTTGGTGTTGGTGTTGGTGGATCGTTTTATGGATGATGATGCTGAATCGCATAGTTTTCTCAATAGCATCGCCATAATTATTCAGCTCAACTCAACTCAAAATAGAGTTAGTTAGGAGAACATAGATTTAATTAGGAAAGAGAGTGTGAAAGTCTTCCATGGACCCATTACCCGCCACCGCCACTATTTGTCCCAATACAATTGGAACTATATTAAATTAACTACATCATGACATCTCATCAGATCATAATATATATTTTTTTAGTGAATAGTCGAATACCCTTAAAATTGTCCCCGTGAGTTTAGTTACTAGGGACAATTAGGGCTGGACATAATTTTAAAAATCGGCCCAAACCGGCCGAACCGGATGGACCAAAGCATGCCGGTTCGGGTCGAGCAGTTAAACCGGTTGGTCGGTCCAATTGAAATGGTTTGGTGTGACTAATCATGGTCGGTTACGGGTTGTAATATCCAACCCACGAAAAACCGTTTCCGACCGATCCAGCCCACATCACTAATGTCCAGCACAAAGCCCAGTTCAGCCCACAT
>Ga0315915_1009354_pt1 | contig 11164 bp, 4 predicted proteins | sample MpolbnodulesMG_FD_207738 | JGI IMG/M metagenome (GOLD analysis project Ga0315915, IMG submission 207738) | Medicago polymorpha root nodule microbial communities from Los Angeles, California, United States - branched nodules | ecosystem: Host-associated > Plants > Roots > Nodule | place: USA... | reverse complement strand
CATGTTTAGCTAAGATCAAGTACCTCTAATCCCAACAATGGAGATTTAGCTACTCATTGTCATGGAAGCTTTGCAAGAATGAATTGAAATGGAAGGATTCATTACAACTTTGTGATTTCTCACCAAAATAAGGAAGAATCCACCTTCTATCACTCTCACTCTATGAAGAACAAGCCCTATCTCTCTCTCTAAAGCTATTCTCTGTGATTTTAAGATAAAAACTAAGATTCCCCTCAAGAAATGATAAGGGCTATTTATAAGATTTCAACTCTGCATCAACTCGCCTCGCGAGTTCCTTTACTCGCCATGGCGAGTTGAGGTTTCTTCACCAGTGGGTTTGTGCCACGTCATCTTTGAGGGGTTTAGCCGCCCTAACTCACCTTGGAAGTAGATGCACTCGCCATGGCGAGTAAAAATATGCTTCTGCCTCTACTAGCTCTTTGATTACTCGCCATTGCGAGTTGGGGGCGAGTTGGAGGCGAGTAAATCTGCCTTTCTGCTCTTGCTTGATGATGCTACTCGCCATTGCGAATTGGAGGCGCATTGGAGGCGAGTAAATATGCTTTCCTGCCTTTGCTTTCGTTTGCTACTTGCTATGGCGAGTTGGAGGCGGGTGAATTCATCTTTCTACCTTTTTGTACTTTTTTCTTGTTTTTCTTCTTTGCTCAGTGTCTTGAGTAACTTTCCTGCACAATTGGGTAAAGTAAGATAAATAAAGCGTAAAATGGTCATAATCACTTATCTCTCGGTTTTTCCCCTAATAGCTTGCAAAACAAGTAACAAAGTGCCTTAAGTATTTAGTTGAATTACTACTTTCTGGCACTTATCAGTTCTTATGGACATCTTTCCTAAATCCTATGTAATTTTTTATTTGGGAAAAATTTGGTGTGGCTATAGACACACCATGCCTTCTACTACATCCTCCCATGTGATGAATGCAATCGAAATATCGTATACAAGGAATTGGAGCAGACTTTGGTCGAGACTAACCCTCAACTAGTTACTACGCCTGTGAACTTTCTGAATGACCAACTGGATAGAAGATCAACACTCAGACATGTGGATGTTATGGTGTACGGATGGGTACGAGGAAAACATGTATGTGTAGACTTGACTAGGGTTTCACCACTTGTGAGATTAGGTGTTAGGCCTTTTATGAAAGGACAGGCAGCCTTAAAAGCGGTGTCAAGCAAAGGGGTCAAACATGAGAAAACGTGTTCTGACAATCAACATGTTTTTATACCATTTGCTTTTGACACTTTCGGTTTCCTAGCACTAGAAGTTGTTGACCTTCTACATAGAGTTCAAAAGGTCATGCATAGCAATGTCATGTCTCCTAGGTCCATGAATGTTGTGTTTACAAATATTGGTTTTTTCATCCAAAAAGACTTGGTGGCGCAACTTGTTGTCTGCTTTCCTTGTATTCAAGTGTAAATAATGATTTATATATTAATGAAATATCTTTAATTTTTTTCACTTTATATTGTTCGAGAAAACTTAAGTAACAGATGGTTAAATTGTATGAAATGAAAAAAAAAATGTAGTTTACATCGATATCTCTCATAGTTTTAAATAGAGCAACTAATGTGTAAACCAAATTTCTTCTTTTAACTTTCAACAAAATGAGGTGCTTTGGATGGACTCTACTAGGTCTTGCATTTTAAATTTTTAAAATCGAAATAGATGAAATTCCGATTTTGTTGATGTTGCTCTTTATCAAGATTCTCTTTTCCTTGTTATTTTTGTTGTTGTTCACTTTATACTCTTTTTCCTTTCTCGGGTTTTATCCATCTGAGTTTTCCTCACAAAAGTTTTTAATGAGATGTTGACTTTCTTTTATTACTCTAACTTGGATTTTGGTCTAGTCCCATCAAGCGTTTTTGTATCTTTCTTTTCTTTTGATCTAATAATATTTTTGAGAATTGCAATTGTTAGGTGGCGATCAAGCTGTGCCAAGGAATGTCAACTTGTTATCCTCGTCTAGGTTCGGTCAAGATAATTGATGGTGAAACTTTGACTCAAGAGTCTACTACAACAACACCAAGGAGCACACTCGAGTAATGGAGGCTTTTCAACCTATTGGTGGCAGAACAACTATTCTATTCCAACGTTGTAGACATTCTACTCGTTCTTCATATTTTTGGGGATGTACTTCCCCCATCTCATTTTATTAGTCATGTTAGAGTTATTCACGATTTTTAATGAAATAATTAGTTTAGTTGATTTCAATGGTTAAATTAATATATTGCAAGTTTAAATGAAGGAATCTCTCTCCTAAAATCTAGTTTCTTCTGCTTCATCCACCATACACCAAAGAGGGATGGTTTATGGTAATTTTTAATTTGACCCTAAATCACCCCTCTAAATCATTTTTCTCATTCCCTTTAATTTTAATAAGTGATTTTTACATTTATTTAGTTTTTTATTTCATGATTTCGTTGTCTTAGTGCGACGTTGTTTTGTTCCTCATCTTTTTATGGTTTTGTCTGTCTTTCTCGTTTTGTTCAAGTGTTTGTTCGGTTCAGATTGTCTGCTCAGCTTCGATCCAGTGCATATTAAGTTAATGGTTTTGGCGTCGTCAACGTTGCATATCCAGAGACATGAGTATTCTGGAGACTTGAATATAGTCATATTTGTACTTTGTTGTTTTGTACTATTAACATGGATATTGTGAGCTTGTTTGCAGATTCATCATTTTTATTTTTAGCGAATTTGTATTGTATCGATTTACTCTATCAGTTTGAATGAATGAATAATGTTTAAACTTATTAAAAAATATATATAGTTCTCTCTTTCTTAAAAAAAAAAATATAGTTCTCTCTTGAATGGATTCATCTAGCTATAGCAGAAAAGTAAACAAGTATGATCCGGTATAGTTTCCATCAATTTTCTGATGCCGTGTTTTAGTGATATATAATCAGTATTTATTACTGGCTTAATCCACTTTTTCTAGTATCATATCATATGAGTATATGACTGTGATAGATAAGTTTGTCGTATATATCTGCTTGTTTCCTCTCTAAAAATGACCTTGCATGCATGATTGGAGGAAAAACGAGTACGAGTTTCCATCAATTTTTCATGCCGTGTTTTAGTGATATACTCTCTTGACCCAAGAACCGGCATTTATTTTTATGAATCACGAGAGCGTGGACGACATCAAAAAGCAGGTAGACATTTTAGCTAGGTTGGTATCTTATAGTTGCTCCCGTCCTTTATCATCTACTCTAAAATTTTATTAAAAAAAATAAAAAATATGTACAAGAGGAGAGACTAGACCAAAATCCTCAAAAACGAAAACAAAACAAAGAACAAACTAAAAGAAAGGAATATTCGGAAGACCATATTTGTGTCTAAAACCAACATTTAAAGTGTTTTAGTGATAGATAGTTTGTAGTTTTGGACTAATCTACTTTTCATTGTATCATATGGCTATGTGAAAGTTTGTTGTACCTTATCTATAATTGTTTAATGTTAAAGGGAATTCCATTTAGTATAAAATGTATCAGTTTTCACATAGCCATATGATACATTAAAGAGTAGATTAATCCAAAAGTACAAACTATCTATCACTAAAACATCTTAATATGTAGAACACTAATTCCTTATCTGTTTTCTTGAATTTAGGTCCATATGTGATATTTTAGCATCATATTCAAAATTGAATCAACTAATCATCACTTATTGGGATTTTAATTTTATAAAGAGGGGACTGTTTTTGTGAGAGTGAAAAAATAGGGGACAAAATTACTGTTAAGCCTAAGATATAAAACACTAAATAATTAATGTACTATTAAAAAATTAGGTTTAAATGCAATTTTTCTCTCTAAGTTTTTCAATTATTCGATTTGGAAACACCAATTTTTCGATTATATGATTTTGACCTCTTATATTTACCTTGTTTTTTATTTCATAGTCTCAATTTGTTTTCCTCAAATAATATTTGATGACTTGTGAGATACGCAACTCAAGCCCTGTCCATCTTCTCTTCTGGTTTGAATTTTTTTCATCTATAATAAATATAAGTGAATCTAGTTTAATACCACACTCTAATTTTCTCATCAAACAAAACTCAAACTCTGTCCTATCCAGGTTCTATTCCCTTTTTGAGGTACCCAACTCAAACCCAGTCCATCTTCTCTTCTGCATTCTGTTGCTGCCTATTGCTTGTGTTCATTAAATTTTTCTCACAACTTTACATTATTTCACGTTTGTTTCATATTACCCATATCTCAATTTGGTGTGAAGTTACATTTTTTACATTAATTTCATCTATTTTTTCTTCAATATACCTGCACTATACTCCGACCTTTTCACTCACGTTTCTCTATTCAGCGTCTAATGTTATTCATGGCTTTGTTTATACTTCATTCGTCCCTTATTATAGGAAGTAGGAACCTCAACATAAAATTATTGTTATTAAGAAAAATTATTGCAGTAATAAGTTTGACTGAAATTTGTGTGGTGATACATTTTCCTTATAAATATCTAGCGAAAAGACGGGCATTCATGTGTCCGTTTTTCTGCTCTTTTTATTGTGCTAATGTTTAAAAATTATGAACGGTGTTTTTTTTTATGAAATTTTGATTTTGATTAAAACTAAAAATAAAATATAAATGTTTGTTGCTTTCAAGTTATAACAAATCAAATTAACCATGATTATCTATTTCAATGACACCAACAACAATCTTTATTATAGAAAAAGTTGTTTAAGGGTATAATTGAGATAATGAAAAAGTAAGTATAAATATACTCATTTAGTTTGTTACACTTTTTAAATAATAAAGAAAAAAACCAAAATATATATATATATATATATATATATATATATATATATATTCATATCGTGTTTGTTACATTTTTTTAATATTTAAATTTATTCTTATCTAATCGTTACATGTGTTATTTATATTGAAAATTGAGGGTATTTTTGGAAGAAAAAAATTCAGCCCAAAAGAGCCGAATGAGGCAGTTTTCTTTATATATAGTATAGATTAATACTCATAAAAGACAACATGTATTTATTTTTTTATTGGTAAATTAAACGGGAGCATTTCTATAAAGAAATTATTAATCCACATGAAATTTTGTAAAATAGTATTCTATCAGTTTCAAAATACATGTCACAGTCAACCACTGCACACATGCTAATACATAATTTTGACCATTAATAAAATAAAAATTTGATATTTTGAAAATATTCATCGAGACAGATCAAACATGTCTTACATGCTAACATTTATATTTATATATTAGTTAAATATAGTCAAAGTAAGGTATGTGAATAATGCACATTGTAAAATTAGGACATGTATTTTGAAACGGATGCAGTATTTGGGTGTGTTAGTTTAATGGAAAAAACTTGACATTGTACATGATTTTAAGGTATTGAGTTCGAGTTCGAAGACAATTGTAAAAATACGGTAGTGCCACTTATTAATAATAGATTCCCCTTCCTCAAATTTATTTCTTAATTTTTTTAACAAAAAAGTCTTATATTACATGACAAAGAAATAGTGGAAATATTTTATAAAAAAAGAAAGTGAAAAGATGTCATATAAATGGTGAGAGGGAGTAATAAAAAAGACATAATTAATTTATGTCAGGCGAGTTCTTTGATGGACAAATTTTATAACTAGTATATCATGAACTGATGCTTAAAATTTATTTTCCGTTGTTTTAAATATAATTAATCTCAATTAAATTATTATTTCACTTCTATAAATGTAGAGCAATTGATAGCTCTATGTTCTCTAAAAAAAGAATATTAAAATAGGGACAAAGGTTGGAACTACAAATTCTTCGCTTCTCTACACTATTAGTGTGTGAGTTTAGCAATTATGTTACTTACTAAAAAGAAATGTTATTTCAATTATAAAAATGAATAAGTTCATTAACATTTACTATCAAGAAATGACATCTTTTGTCGATAGATTTCTAAATATCTTTCAAGAATAAGTTCTATTTCGCCGATATTTTTGATAATTTTTTTTTAGAAAATATTTATTTCCTTTCAAAAGCAACACTGATTTAGCTATTAATTTAAACATCGTATGTATTAGTACACTCATAGAAATTGTTTTGTTTTAATCAATAATTAGTAATTACTAATCAAAGAATTCATGACAGATCAGCATGTGTTTTGTATCTAGAGATTTTGTATTTTTAGGGGCAATACTTCTACTATTGTTTGGTACAACATGCTCAAGTTCTTTTGTGAAGGCCGAAGATAAAATAAAATCAGCTGTTTTTCTGTCCCCTAAGTTTGAACTTGGACCTGGATCAGTTATCAATAGATTTTATTATGATATTGATTTTCCAAGAGGTCATATAGCACTCAAGAGTTTCAATGCTGAAGTTGTTGATGAAGCTGGTAATCCTATACCTCTCCATGAAACCTATCTTCATCATTGGCTTGTTGAAAGACATTATCAAAGAAAACATGCCACATACACAGAAGATGTTAGCCACATGATGCTTCAAAACTCTGATCATGTTCTTGTGAGGAACAGTGGCATATGCCAGGGAAATACTATTCCACAGTACTTTGGCCTTGGATCCGAAACACGTGGTACAGCGACCAATATTCCGGACCCTTTCGGTATAGAGATAGGTAATCCTGTAGAGATTCCAGAAGGTTTTGAGGAGAAATGGTTGCTTAATGTTCATGCCATTGATACGCGCGGCACAGTGGATAAATTAGGGTGCACTGAGTGTAAGTGTGACCTTTATAATGTTACAGTGGATGAATATGGAAGGTCTATTAGGCCAGATTATAAAGGAGGTTTGTTATGTTGTCATGATTATACACAGTGCAAGTTGAAGGAAGGTTTTGAGGGTCCAAAGAGAAGCCTATACTTACGATACACGGTTAAATGGATTGATTGGGATGATTTTATAGTGCCTGTTAAGATATATATAATTGATGTTACTGATACTTTGAAACTGCCACATAATTCAAAAGGAATTAACTTAGATCATGATTGCAAGGTAAATGAATTCATACGAAACATTAGTTTTTAGAAATAGAATTCGTGTAGTTGGGCTACCCTAGATTCACGCAGACAAATCATCGGTGAATGATGGATCAAGATCAAAAAGTTCGCAAAATATTTAGCTTTTGATTATTTTAAAATCAAGGACACTGGGTTTGGAATCCAAGACCCTTCGATCTTGATCCAACAGTCATTAATGTGCTTATTGCGTGTATGTAATGTCTGTCGACTGCAGAGAATCCTTACTTGTAGTTTTTGTCAACTCAATTTTACCCTAAAACATAACAATAGTCCATTACTTTGTTGGTTATATAGTGATCAACATGAATTTCTTTGTTTCAGATTGAGTATCGAGTTGAATCTTGCAGCACAAACCATAAGGAGGAAAATGGTTGTGTTCATGTGAAGAGGACAAGTCTCCCATTTCAAACCGGTGGATATGTGATCTATGGTGTTGCTCATCAACATTCAGGTGGGATTGGATCAACTCTATATGGGCAGGTAATTTACAATTTTGAATTGCAACGGTTAGCTACAAGTTACAACTTACAATAATACTCGAATATTTTGATTTTATTAGATATCACTTTCTAGTGGCATAAGTTTATTCAAAAAAGAAATCATTGAAGGATCTAATCGATAATGATTCGGCTCCTTAAGAGAGACTCCCAATTTACATCATGTATAGCACCGAGACTTAGGATTAAAGATGTGTTCGAAACACATTTGTTAAATATAATCACTTCAATTTGTTCATGTGATAGTTTTCAATTGAGGCTAACAAATGCTTTTATTAACAAGAAAAAGGTGTATGGTAGCTTGTTTAAGAAGTTAAATATGGTATAATAGATTAATAGCTTGTTTTGTGAAATTTGTGGATTATGTATTCAGGATGAGAGGGTTATATGCTCTTCAATACCAAGATATGGAAATGGAAATGAAGCGGGAAATGAGACAGGCTACATTGTAGGAATGTCCACATGTTATCCTAAACCAGGTTCTGTGAAGATTATTGATGGTGAGACTTTGACTCTAGAGTCTAACTACAACAGCAGCAAGGAGCACACTGGAGTAATGGGACTTTTCTACCTATTGGTGGCAGAACAACTCCCATACCAACAACACTTTAGACATTCTACTCGTTCTTCATTTTTTATGGATATAAATAATATACTTTTAGATAATTAGTGACATATATAGGAATATAAGTGAAGTGTCACGGATAGTATCAAAGTAATATATGAATTGATCAAAGGGGAATAAAGACAAGTTTGGGAAGTGTGACTGAATAATATAGGACTACTATGTGATGTCGTTTTAGTGATATACGTAGTTACTATTATTGTCTTAATTTACTCTTTAGTGTATATATGGCTATGTGATAAGTTTGTTGTAACGTATAGCTTCTTAATGTAAAAGGGAATTGCTTATAGTATGAAATTTATCAGATTGCCACAGCCCATAAGGCATGTTTTTGTGTTTTAATGTTACACATCACAGGTTAGAGGCCGTGAATATGGACAAACCAAATATAGTTTAATGCTTGAATTGAAATCATGAATGTTTGGAAGTTGCTTCAAACATTTGAGACGAACATGCTAAGTGCAGCTTATTTTTGAAACGGGTGTGGCTGCCTTGGTTTCTATAACACATAATTGGGTTTCCTAATTAGTCAAAAATAATAATAATTGGGTTTCCTAAAAATAGTAGTATTTTTGTATATACTGATTTTTTTTTTGGTGGTGGCCGAGTTTCAAACCCAGACCTTGCATATATAATGTATTGTCTCTACCAACTGAGCTAATAATTATCCTTGTAGAAAAAATTGTTAGAATTTAATTAATTAACTAATTTATATAAACTCAAGTGGATAGTATGTACGATAACCTGATATGAAGAATGTCTTCTTCAACCAGATAGCCGTCACGTAACAGAATAGTCTAGTTTGATGCATTGTCATCAGCCTTGTTTTCCAACCTACATTGTTTGACTTTGTTGTTAGGAGTTGGGACCACAATGTCTGTTTATTTATTTTTTTATTACAATGACAAAGGCAAAGAAAAAAACAGATGGAGAAAAAAAAAACTATCTATTTCTTAAGGAACAAAATGCGAGCCGCATCGCTTTTGAGGAGATTGACAAGATGAGTAGGGGAAGACTCATGAAGAAGAAGATCAATATCAAAAGAAGCTTTAAGCCTTGCCATGAAGTATGCACACTCATTTTGTTGTAAACTTTAAGTATAATATTTCAAAAGTTTTAAATATCTCCGTGTCGTATTTTTAATTGAGAAATATAAAAATATTTTAATTATAAATTATTATTATATTTTAATTATAATGTTTGACTTGGTTTTGTAACATATTTTTGATTCCAAATTTTGTAATTGCTTTTCCATTAATATCTCTTCAATGTGGCTATTATCAAGGCTTCTTTCTTAGCTTACAAAGTAACTATGTATTGCTCAATGATGCACGTACAAGAAAAAGGAAGTAACACCTTTTTTCATTTGCTTTCATCAATGTTGAAACAAAAACAATTTTGTACACTATCAAATCAGAGAAATTATTTGATTCTACTCCAAACATTTCTGGGTTACATCTCCTGCTATCTTTGAGATAGATTCAAGTTGTTCTGTCACCCCTGACGTGATTCATATCAGGGAAGACATGTTGTATCCTGGGAGAATATGCGCTTATGAGGCGGATAAATCCTTAAGGACAGTGACTTTGTCACGCCTCGTGTTATTTAACGATTTACTACTTTACATGTCATCGTCGTTCATGACATGTTTGTTTATTTCAATAAATCACCGCAATTTCATGAACAAATAAGTTTACTTGATATCCCTCTTGTTTATTCTCTTAAATATTTAATTGATGATTTTATTTATATGATGATTATTATTTATAGAGATAATTTATTCATAATTTATACAACAGATTTTTCTCTCTAAGAGAGTAAGAAACTGTTACGTTGGTATGGTGAAGCAATTGTTTTATGTCTTGGATGAGAACAGCATAGATGTGATACCTCTCAATGGGGTCATTCATAAGATTAATGCAAACAAGATAATCAGAGTATCAAACAAGTTTTGTATAACCCAAATCCTTCGCCATGATCAGACCATGATAGATAGCATAAAACTCAGCCAACAAGATGTCAAATGATCCTCGAATGAAACCAGAGAAACCCGCAATGAATATACATGAGTCATTACGCAAGACTCCGCCAAACCAGGTTCTAATAGGAGTGTCATGGCAACTACCACCCACATTAAGAATAGCATCCGAAATATTATTATTATTCCATATGATGTACCGGTTAGTCGTAGCAGCAGAAACAGAAGGGGAAAAATTGAGTACAATGCTCTCAATCAAATTCTTAATGTTGCAAGTAAGAAGTTGTAATGATCAAGTTTCACCACCCAAACACATAAGATTTCGATGCTGCCAGACCACCACACTCCAACAGAAAAAGTGATAGTTTGATAATCCAATGCTAGTTTCATGATTGTTTTGAAATTAATTTGTTAATACAAAAAAGACAAATCAATATTATGGTTGCCATTTTGGACCATGTTTCCAATTCCGTTTCAAAATAAATGTCATTTAAATTTTTTTCACAAATATTAAGAAATGCAATTATTATAAGAAAAAGAATTTTATCTATTTATTTATAGCATAAACACAACAAAAAAGTGTCGACAATTGTATATACGTAGTTCATAATATTCAAAATACAAATTTAAATATGAAATTAAGGTTATATAAAATATAATCAATCCCTTCTTACTTTTGTGTAGAAATTTGTAAATGATTTTATATATAAAAACAAAACTTTTTTTAATGATTTTATAATGGGTTATTATAATTGACCCTGTAATATACGCGAAGTCTGAAAAATAACATTGTAAAACAAAAAACACATATTCTAACTTTGTAATTCGAGATTCTTATAATTTATGACCCTGTAGTATATGTGAAGTTCAAAAAAGCAACCTAGAGATTGAATTTTTTAATGAATTTTTAGAGGCATGTTAATGAAGTAGATAAAATAGTCACAAGGAAGGGGGGGTTTGAATTGTGACCCTTTAAAAATAATCCTGTCACTTAAAAGTTATTCTCAAGTTGTTAACTTGGAATGATTAAGTTAACAGACAGACTTCA